>ERZ1292630.1798-Hain-H41-02um-R3-1798-length-20480-cov-5_pt1 | contig 20480 bp, 18 predicted proteins | sample MGYA00564408_ERZ1292630 | MGnify/ENA primary metagenome ERZ1292630 (study PRJEB36523, sample SAMEA6512641) | groundwater metagenome | collected 2019-01-08 | study: AquaDiva: Metagenomics assemblies of 32 groundwater samples
ACGGTAGATAGAGACTTCACAGGAATGACTCCATGCGGAATGAAGTTCTCAACACTTGCCGGAACCGTGGGAGGCGGCATACAAACACCTGGATTTGTAGGGCATAGTAAATTTTACATGGGCAGCAGTAAATTTATATCTGGAGACGGCGGTCTTGCCAGGCTGGTTTGGATGCCAAAGCAGCTTAAGGATGAGATAGGAGACGCGATCAGCGAAGCGGCAGACAAAGCAGGACTGGAAGATTTTCTCAGCAAGATAGCAGACGAAACAATTGCCCAGACAGAAGAAGAAGTTTTGGAGTATATGCAAAAAGTAAATCATCCGGCGCTAGAAATGGGACCTATGTTTTAAAATGAAGGGAAGAAAATGAAAGAAATAAATTTTAAAAACGATGATGAAAAATACAATCAACGCTACGACCCCATAGGCGCAAAGCTTATGAAGAGCCGCACAATAATGATAACAGACGTAATTACTAAACGATTGGCTCAAAGGACAATAGCACAACTTCTTATAATGGAACAGGAAGATCCTGAAAAAGAAATTAAAGTCTTCATTAACTCCCCCGGAGGAGATGCGGATGCAGGATTTGCAATATACGACATAATGAAATTTGTCAAACCTAGAATCATAAATATATGTGCGGGTGTTGCTGCAAGCGCTGCAGTAATAATTTTGCTTGGTACCGGGAGGGGAAATAGAATCAGCCTTCCAAATGCCAGAATACTTATTCACCAACCGTCTACAGGAGTTCATGGCACAGCCTCAGATATTCAAATAGAAGCCAGCGAAATACTGAAATGTCGTGAGAAAATCAACAGAATGATAGCCGAAGAAACAAATCAAAAGTTTGAAAAGGTAGAAAATGATACCAAAAGAAATTACTGGATGTCTGCCGAAGAGGCAGTAAAATACGGGTTAATAAGCAAAATAATTAAAACCCATAGCGACTTATCATAGTTAACTTTACAAAATATAGAGGATCGGGCACATGGCACTGACAGGTCTTGAGATTTTTAAACTTCTACCAAGAACAAACTGCAAAAAATGTGGAAGAGCAACATGTTTGGCATTCGCAATGCAACTGGCACAAAAGAAAGCGGAACTGAAAGATTGCCCTGACGTAAGCGAGAAGGCAAAAAGCATACTCGGCGAAGCATCGGCGCCGCCGATTAAGTTAGTTACAATAGGAAGTGGTGAAAAACATGTAAGTATAGGCGAAGAAAATGTACTATTCAGGCATGACGAGAAATTTTATAACCCAACCGGAGTCGCCGTAACCATAAGTGACGACCTTGACGATGCATCATTTAATGAAAGGCTGAACAAAATAAACAGTCTCAAGTTCACACGTGTGGGGACAGAGATTGAGATAGATCTTATTGCACTGCAAAATAATAGCGGGGATGCGTCCAGATTTGCTGAAAGGGCAAAGAATGTCAGCGATAACACACATTTATCCATTATACTGCAGAGTAAATCAGCAGATAATATGAAGGCGGCTTTAGAGACTTGTGCAGATAAAAAACCGTTAATCTATGGTGCGAATGCAGACAACTGGGAAGCTATGGCAACCATTGCAAAAGAAAAGAACTGCCCAATGACAATAAGCGCCCGTACTCTGGAAGAACTGGCAGATTTGACTGAGAAGATTAAGGGAGTCGGCGTTACAGAGATAGTCCTGAACCAGGTTTCAGAAAGCGCTAAAGAGATACTACAGGGACTCACAAAGATTAGAAGAGCAGCGCTAAAAAAGGCATTTCGCCAACTCGGCTTTCCAGCCTTAACATATATGCCAAACGGTAACCCCGAACAGGAGATTGCAAGCGCCAGCGCTTTTATGTCAAAGTATGCGGGAATAGTGGTAGTTGATTCATGTGAGCCATGGCAGATTATGCCATTACTAACCGTGCGTCAAAACATTTTTACCGACCCGCAGAAACCTGTTCAAGTGGAACCAAAGCTCTATGAAGTAGGTCAGACAAACGAAAATTCACCTGTCCTTTTCACAACAAATTTCTCATTGACCTACTACACTGTTGAAGGTGAAGTAGAAGCAAGCCGTACACCGGCTTATATCCTGGCAGTCGGAACCGAAGGAACTTCCGTACTGACAGCATATTCCGGCGATAAACTCAACGAAAACGTTGTCGCAAAGGCTATGTCAGATTCAAAGATAGAAGAGAAGGTTAAACACAAAAAACTTATAATTCCAGGGCTTGTTGCAGTTCTTTCGGCCAAGATACAGGAAAAAACAAATTGGGAAGTGCTCGTAGGCCCAAAAGAAGCTTCCGGATTACCTTCGTACCTTAAAACTACATGGCATTAGTATCTTTACAATAATTGTTCGCTCGCCGTCAGGAGACGGCTCCTACCGTGAAGCATCAGGACAAAAGACTTAACATAGAAATTCCTGTAAATTGACCACTTAAAAATAAGCATGTCTGAAAACAATAATACTTTCAAGATACATTTCCTTCCCAACGATAAGATAGTGGAGATCAAGAAGGGAAATACGGTCCTTGATGCTGCGCACATGGCTAATATTTACATAAATAGCATATGCGGAGGAGATGGCATTTGCGGAAAATGTAAAGTTATTCTTTCGAATGGTACAGTCGATGCCCCGCCAACTAAATTACTGAGCAGTGAAGAGGCAGAAAAGAATTATATACTTGCATGTGAGGCACAGGTTACCAGCGATCTGCAAATCCTTATCCCCAAGGAAACAAGACTTGAAGGGAAGAAAATACTTTTAGACCAGAATGAACAGCATTTCATGACATGGAAGGCGATTCTGGATCAGGCGCAATTCAAACATGACCCCCTGGTTAAAAAGGTATGTCTCAAATTAGAGCCGCCGTCAATGGACGATAACGTTGCTGACCACGAACGCCTTTATCAGGCGATAATGATGAAACAGGGAGTTGAGCTGAACGTTATGCAAACCGGATATCGTATATTGAAAAAACTCCCTGAAGTACTGAGGCAAAATGACTGGACGGTAACCGTTACATTAGGACACCGCGGCCGTACTCTTGAGATTGTTGACGTTCAGCCGGGTGATACCAGCCACTTAAATTATGGCATTGCAGTTGACATTGGAACCACGACAGTAGTTGCAAGCCTGCTTGAGCTTGAAACCTCAAAGGTAGTAGACTCCGAAGCTATCTATAATACGCAAATGAAATTTGGAGAAGACTACATCCAAAGGATAATTTACGCCATGCAGAATGAAGCCCTTGATGAAATGCAAAGGACAATTGTGTCAGATATAAACGGTCTTATTTCAACATTAGTCAAAAGAAACAGTATAAACCTTGAAGATATAACGTCTATATTATGCGCCGGCAATACCACCATGATCCACTTCCTGCTTGGCCTGAATCCTGAGAATATAAGGAGAGAGCCTTATCTCCCTGTCGCAAATTTTGTCCCTCCAATCAGGGCAATTCAAGTGGGAATAGACATAAACAGTCGTGGACTTCTTTACACACTTCCAAGTGTAGCGGCTTATGTGGGTGCGGATATAACTGCCGGAGCCGCTGCCATCAGACTCGATAAAAAAGAAATGCCTTCTCTCTTCATAGACATTGGCACTAATGGTGAAGTAGTGCTTGGGTACAAAGAATGGATGGTCTGCTGTTCTGCCTCTGCAGGACCGGCCTTTGAAGGCAGCGGTGTCAGACATGGAATGAGGGCTGCAAAAGGTGCAATTGAGATAATGCATATCACAAAGGATTTTGAAGTAAGTTATTCCACCATTGGAAATATTCCACCAAGGGGAATATGCGGTTCTGGCTTACTGGACTGTATTGCTGAAATGTTGCGCAGCGGGATTATTGACAGATCCGGAAATTTCCAGAAAGGTATTAAAACTGATAAATTGAGAAAAAAGGATGATGAATACGAATTTGTCCTGGTTGGCAAAGAAGAGACGGGCATAGACAGCGAGATAGTAATAACGCAGGCCGATATTGCAAATCTTATACGTTCGAAGGGTGCAATCTATGCGGCAGTTTCAATCCTCGTAGAATCTATGGGTTTAAGCATAAACGAAGTACATTGTGTCTACCTTGCCGGCGGATTCGGAAATTATCTTAATGTCAGAAATGCCATAACGATCGGCATGTTGCCGGATATGCCGACGTCACGGATAAAGTTTGTCGGAAACACATCTTTGACCGGCGCAAAGATGGCTTTAATATCTGAAGAGGCATTTGAAGCTGTGCAGAATATTGCCTCGCAAATGACATATTTCGATCTTATGGGAAACCAGAAGTACATGGAAGAGTTTATGTCTGCAAATTTTCTTCCACATACTAACCTTGAAGAATTTCCATCAGTACAAAAAGAATTATCTTCACAAAATACACAATTAACAGGAACAAATTGAAATGTCGTATACTATAGCAATGGCGGGAAAGGGCGGCACAGGTAAATCAACCACTGCAACCCTTATAATACGTTATATAACACAGGAACTCGGTAAAACTGTACTGGCGGTAGACGCCGACCCTAACTCATCTTTAGGAATATCATTAGGGGTAGAGGTAAAAGGAACAATTGCAGATATACGTGACGACATAGTTGAAAAAAGAGTAGATATTCCTGCAGCTATGTCAAAGGACAGATACATAGAATACTGTATTGAAGATAGCATAGTTGAGGAAAACAAATTTGATCTGCTTACGATGGGCAGGCCTGAAGGACCAAAATGTTATTGCTATGCCAACAATCTGCTTCGTAAATATCTTGACAAGGCAGAAAAGAGCTACCCTTACATTGTTATAGATACAGAGGCCGGCATGGAGCATCTCTCACGCAGGACTACAAATGATGTTGACCTGCTCATAATTGCATTTGAATCTACGATCATAGGCGTACATACTGCACAAAGAATAACGGAATTAATTGAGAGCCTGCCTATAAAGATTAAAGAGAGCATATACGTAATGTGTAAAGTTCCAAAAAAAGGAGTAAGCGAAAAGGTCGAATCAGAAATTTCCAGGTTGGGGTTTGAGATATCCGCCAAGCTGCCATTTGATGACGAAATATATGACCATATTACTTCCGGCGAATCATTGATGGAAATAAGTAAAGAAAATACAGTTTACAGCGAAATCAAAAATTTAATGAATAAATTTGTACCGGTTTCATCGGATAAATGAATTAGACTCTTCGCTTTGCTTAATCCACCTTACATGTAACGGTGTATGGTACGATGAAGGGTGGATTACCAGTCCCCGCCAGAACAGCCTTGTCGGGCCTGCCCGAATAGGTACAGGCGGGCCTGGCGACCGAGTCATCCAGGCTGGAGGACGACCCTGTGGGTAGCTCACATATCCGACTCAGAGGCCGAATCCACATATACACTATTTTGCCTTATCTCCAAGTTCTGCATCACCCAAAGCCTGCTCTAAAAGTTGAGAAACTCCGCGGTGTTTAGCCACATATGTACGTATGGGATCACACCTTGATTTGTGATTTCAAATGTAGGCTTAATCACTAATCAAGGTGTGACCCTTGGTTTCTTGGTTTCCTTCTTTGAAAGACCTTTGTAACGACTCGCGATTTTCGACAAACAAAAAGATTTTACGTTTCCCTTACTGAAGACGTATTGCTCTTTTTTCCCCGTTTCTTTTTTTTGTATAACCCTACTGAATAAACAATGCATTTCTTTGCGCTGACCGCACCTTCCCAGCCAATGGTTTTAACATGTGCACCTTCTAAATCCTTATATACGGAAAAGAAGTGTGCAATTTCCTGCAGAAAATGTTGCGGAATGTCCACGATATCATGATAATCTCTGAAAAAAGGGTCTTGTTGCGGTACGGCAAGAATTTTATCATCAGGCTCTCCACGGTCTTTCATCCGAAACAGCCCTATAGGCCGTGCCTGTATAATACAACCGGAAAAAGTCGGCTCATTCACCATTACCAAAACATCAAGTGGATCACCATCGTCATAAAATGTCTGCGGGATTAACCCGTAGTCGCCCGGATAATGAATCGACGAATAGAGTACACGGTCAAGCCTGAACGCGCCTGTTTTTTTATCAAATTCGTATTTATTGCGTGAACCTTTCGGAATTTCAACAATGACGTTTATACTATTTGGAGAATCAGTGCCCACAGGCAAATCTTTCCATAAATTCATATCAATTTCCTTTATAAAGGTGAATAGTGTATATTATGCTCTAAAAATAGCATTTCTGGGACACCGTACACATGATAAGATAAATCATATCATACGATTAGATATTTATTGTTAAACTGTTCTTCATAGAGTCGGCGATAAAGTCCATCTGTCCCTTTTTTGCCTACTCTAATTCCAGAGCGTCTAAATAAGCAAACATTGACTTTGCGAATCCCACTCTCAGAAACCGTCCCAAGCACCTTAACAACCATCGACTTGTTTATGGTTAATAAAGACTCACATTTAACCACCAACGCAACCTTTATCCCAGCTTGTACAATTTCACCTCCTTCAACAAGATATATTGTTAATCCGTTCTAAAAGCTTTCACTCTGAGATTTCAGATTTCGGAGTGAAAGTAGTAAATCCGAAATCTACCAAAATGGAAGGCAGGTACAATCCAAGATTTTGAGGGGCAACTCTTCATTATTCAACAATTACTAGTCTTTTTAGTACTCCAATCTCTTTCTGGGATTTATTATCTCTCTTTATCCCGGTTTCTACTCCCCTTTATCGCTTCGCATACTGTTGACCATCTTCCCTATTTCATCAAGGTCTTAAACCTCTATGGTTTCTAACTGAGAGCCCTCAGGAATCTCACATTCATTCTTAAGCATATCTTCCGCTCCCAAATGAAGCGATTCTATTAATTTTTCACGCATCTTTTCCTCCAGTCTGTAATTTCAAGGTCTTTGCAACTCTTTGATGCAAGAACAAGAATATCTACAATTTCTTTATGACGCGGCGCTTCTGTTCTTAGCTTCCCTTTACCAATTATAGTATGCCGCCTTCCTTCTCTTATAAACTTTGCTCCATTCTAGTATAACCACTAAATTAATTTCTTTCTCTTCACTAAATAAGTATACCAAAAAACCCATTTCTTTCAAATTTATGCTTGTAACTACAATAAAATGTCATTTTCTATTTGCCTTGACTGTAACTATAAAAAAATTGACCCTTATGTCAACATTAAATATAATTGTGAAAATGAAAATGGATTGACAGAAGTAACGATTTTGCTATAATCCCAACTTTAAAATAATTGCTCAAGTGGTTGTATTTTATTAACTTACTAGATTTGTAATTACCGGAGAATAAATGATGCAAATTCCAAATGTAGCAGAAAAGTGGACAGGCGCCGTAAAAGAAGTCACTATTGGAGCAACTAAAGAAGAAGGCGGCACCAGGGGAAAAACTGTAACCATTGGCGGTACAAACAGTCTTCCATTTATGGATTTTGATGGAAAACCGGGACATAAACCTGTAATCGCATTGGATGTATATGATACACCACCTGAAGACTGGCCAGAACCTCTTTTGAAGCATTATGAGGATGTTGTTAACAATCCTGCTAACTGGGCAAAAAAATGTGCTGATGAATACGGCGCTGACTTAATTTGTCTGAAACTTGACGGAATACATCCGGATAAAGGAAACAAAAGCGCCGGTGAAACAATAAATACGGTCAAATCCATCCTGGAAGCTGTTGATATACCACTGATTATCTGGGGGTGTGAAAATGATGAGAGAGACAACGAGATACTGCCAAAGGTTAGCGAGGCCGCAAATGGGGAAAGATGTCTCATTGGAGGCGCTACACAGGGTAATTACAAAACAATTACTGCCGTATGTCTTGCAGATGGACACAACCTGATAACACAAGCGCCCGTAGACATAAACATTGGAAAACAAATCAACATCCTGGTAACTGATTTGGGATTCCCTAACGACAGAATTGTAATGTTCCAGACTACCGGCGCTCTTGGTTACGGCATTGAGTATTGCTACTCTATTCACGAAAGAGGAAGGATAGCAGCTTTGTCAGGAGACCGCCAGATGTCAACTCCGGTTATTTGTGATGTGGGTCACGAATCATGGCGTGCCAAGGAATCAAAGGCCAGTGACAGCGAAGCTCCTCAATGGGGATCTTTTGCCAACAGAGGAATCATGTGGGAAGCAATCACTGCCGTAACCTTGATACAATCCGGTGTTGATATAATCAGGATGAATCATCCTGAAGCTGTTTCAATAGTAAAAAAACATATCGAAAAACTTACCTAGAAGGAGAAGAAGAGAATGATAACCATAGCTGAAAGAATTAACGGAATGTTTCTGGATGTAAAGAGGGCTATCAAAGAAAAGAATGCATCCGTAATCCATGAACTGGCAAAGAGACAAACTGAAGCCGGTGCAACGTATCTGGACATAAACGTCGGCACGGCAGCGGCAGATCAGCACGATGCCATGAGATGGCTGGTAGAGACTACACAGGAAGCAGTAAAAACACCTCTTGCCATAGACAGCCAGAAATTAGACGTAGTCAAGGCCGGACTTGAAGTAGCTAAAAATAAAGTTATGATAAACTCTTCACAAGGCGAACCGGAAGCCCTTGATATATACATACCGCTTGCGCAAGAACACAATGCTGCATTAATATGCCTGACCATGAACAAAGACGGCGTCCCCCAGGACGTGGATACACGCGTAGAGATTGCGGCAACAATTGTTAGTAAGGTTTTGGAACATGGCATGGACATGGATAAGGTTTTTATTGACCCGATCATTCTGCCGGTGAATGTAGACCAGAAACAGCCCGGCTATATGCTGGAAGTATTCAGCCAGATAAAACTCCTTTCTGACCCACAACCGCATATAACTGTTGGCTTAAGTAACTTCTCACAGGGGACAAAAGAAAAATCCTTATTGAACAGGACCATGTTAATAATGGCAGTTGCAGCAGGCCTGGATACTGCATTACTGGACGTCCTGGATCAAGACTTGATGGATGCGGGAATATGCGCAGAAATGATTCTGAACAAACAAATTTACAGTGATTCATTCCTTAAAGCAGCTAGATCATAAATTCCGTTCACATGAAATGTAATGAAATTAACGTTAGAGTAAGATACCAGGAAACAGACCAGATGGGTATAGTGTATTACTCTAACTACTTTGTTTATTTCGAAATGGGCAGGATAGAATTCTTACGTAATCACGGAATCTCATACGCAGAGATTGAGAAGGAAAATATTTTCCTGGCTGTAGCGGAAGCGCATTGTAAATACAGGGCGCCGGCAATGTTCGATGATCTCCTTGTTGTAAAAACATGTTTGTCTAAGATGAAACTCGCAAGGGTTGAATTTTGTTATGAGATCAGGCGCATTAATGAAGAAAAGCTGATTGCTGAAGGCTCCACCCTCCTTGCATGTCTGGATGTAAACAGAAAACCAATAGCAATACCGGAAAAAGTTAAAAACGCCCTTACATAATACAAAACGGTAATTTTACTTTTTCCTGTAGGTTATGTTTACAGAAGAATAGCCCTTGCCTTCGAGAAACCTGAGAACCCTTTTATTTGCTTTTTGTGTATTGGAATAGTCCGGCAGCCAGAATTTAGTGGTATCAATTCCGCTTATAGTTTTATTATTTGAATTTATAAAAATGGTATTTTTTTTGGTATTTGAATCCTGAAATTTAACAATAGTCATACCATCGTTTGGGTCAAAATCAATGTTAACCCTTATATTTTCCTCGTCGTATATTCTGCCTAAATTCTTTACTATCTCGATTAATTCAGCTAAGTCACTGCTCTCTTGCATAATAACTTTAATCGTAACTTCTCAATGAGTTAAGATAATCCGTTTGTTCCAGCTTTTTCAGGGTGGCATAGACAAACTTGTTTGTCCATGCAATTTGCTACATACGCTGAAAACACTGACAAACAAAGTTTGTCCATGCCATCATTATAGGAATAAATCTCTCTATAAGGACTCCCGTATCTTTTTTGCCTTCTTTATAAGAGGCAGTAATTGCCTTAAAGGCAACATTGACGCAGAGTCCGACAGGGCTTGTCCGGGTTTTTCATGTGTTTCAATAAATAACCCGTCACAACCTACAGCAACAGCAGCACATGCTAACGGCCCAATCATTTCTCTTTGCCCACCAGAGACCGAGCCCTTTCCGCCGGGTAATTGAATACTATGCGTAGCGTCATAAACTACAGGATATCCCATATTCCTGATTATAACAATAGAACGCATATCAGTTACAAGATTGTTATAACCAAACATTGTGCCTCTCTCAGTAAATACTATATTCTTATTGCCTGTTGAAAGTACCTTTTCTGCTATGTTCTTAACATCCCAAGGCGCTAAGAATTGCCCCTTTTTTATGTTTATGGGTATTCCTGTTTTAGCCGCATGTAGAATTAGATCTGTCTGTCTGCAAAGAAATGCAGGTATTTGGATGACATCTAAAACATCCTTTACCACATCAATTTCACTCTGACAATGAACATCAGAAAGGACAGGCACTCCGATTTGCTTCTTAATCTTTGATAGAATCTTAATACCCTTTTTAACACCAGGACCTCTATAAGACTTTATAGAGGTACGGTTTGCCTTATCATATGAAGCCTTGAAAATAAATGGAATTTCAGCCTTATCGGTTATATCTTTCAATTTCTCGGCAATACGGCAACAATCCTTTTCCGTTTCAATTACACAGGGTCCGGCAATCAAGACTAACGGATACTTTTCCCCAAATGCTATGTCATTTATTCTGGTTTCAGACTTGTTTTTCATGTTAAATTAATTTAGTTTAGACAAAAGAATTGCGGATTACCTTAAAAGTTTGTCAAAAAGGTTTGATTTGGGAAAAATGTCTGTCATTTCAAACGTGAGGTTTTATCTATATCATAGTCATAAGTATTAGTCAAACCTTTAATTTCCGACAAATTTTCATTTGCAATTTAAAATATATTTGATATATATTAATTACAGTAATACAAGTGGCCAATTTTTTAACTTTTGACATCTTCCAATTGCCAATATCTGTAGCGGGCGATAACGCAAGCCACTTAATTTGGATATATCTCTTTACTACAAATATAATTATTAATTATTTGGGGAGCAAAGTAAATGGTAAGTAGTGAATTAGATTTCAAAGAAGCATTTTCTCAAGAGGCTTTGACCATAGAAAACATAATCACATTAAAAAATCAGGTTTATACGACAAAAGAAAATTATGAGATATTTGAAAAAAATGTCAAGGAGTTAAGATCATCCATCAGCAAGGCTGATAGTACAGAAGGAAAAGAAAACACATTAATTTTGGGTATATGCCTCTGGATTGCAGGGAAACAGGAAGAAGCCATAGAAACACTTGCCGAACTAAAGTCCAGTAAGATTGTATGCTACTTTCTTGGTAAATGCCATCAAGAACTTAAAGATTATGAAAAGGCAATTGATTACTTCGAACGGTCTAAACGAACAGACACAGAAGAGTTTGAAATACTAATAGATATAGTAGAAACACAAAGGTTGTCTGGCGATCTTCAGAACGCACTAAAATCGATTCAGGAATTATCAAATACATATGATAACGAAGCCAATCTTCACTACCAATGGGCACATTGCCTTGATGATCTTGGTGAATATGAAGATGCTGTAACACACTATAATCGTGCTCTGGAAATTAATCCCACTCACCCTAACTCATTGTTTCGCCTTGCTTACGATTATGATTTAGACGGAGAAGACGAAAAAGCGCTCGAATATTATGAAAAATGTATTAATAAAGCCCCTGTATACACCAATGCGATGATTAACCTGGGACTGCTATATGAAGACACCGATAATTATGAGAAAGCTATTTCTTGTTATGAAACAGTTTTACAATCAAATCCGAATCACGAAACTGCAAGGCTATTTCTTAAAGACGCCAGAGCCGGCATAAGTATGCTTTATGACGAAGATAAGGTAAAGAAACAAGGTAAAGAAACAGAAGTCTTAAACATTCCAATCTCAGATTTTGAACTATCTGTTAGAAGTAAAAATTGCCTGGAACGCATGAATATTAAAACTCTGGATGATTTAACGCAAGTAACTGAGCTTGAACTATTATCGTACAAAAACTTCGGAGAAACTTCTTTAACAGAAATAAAAAATATACTTAACCAAAAAGGGCTGCGTCTTGGACAGGCCGTTGATGAAATGAAACAGGCAGAAATGTTTATTGATACAGATACAGGTGGATACAAAGGGAATCTATCAAAATCAATTTCGGAAATAGAGCTTTCCAAACAATGTAGAAGTGCTATTGAAAAGATGGGGATCGAGACAATAGGCGACTTAGTGCAAAAAACAGAGACTGAACTTTTAGAACAGAATGGTTTCAAGCAGAAAGATATCGATGAAATAAAAAACCAGCTTGATGAGCTTGGTTTAGAACTATATAGCGGAAACGACAAAGGCTAAATTTTTGATAAATACTTAAGATCAAACCGCACATTTGACAAATCTCATGAAACTTATGACGGGCTTCTTTAGTTATCTCACCCACAAATTTTGCTTAAGTACCTGAATTTTCCATTAATTGTAAAACATATAGCTATTTAGTTATTTTATAGACACAACGTTTTTGCTTTTAATCCCTTAACAACGCAGGCCTATTCGAAATTGATTTATGTTTGACTATATCTATGGTAATATTACTCACATAACTCCTACTACTGCTACAATCGAAACCAATGGTATTGGGTACAAAATCCACATACCACTATCAACTTTCGAAAGGATTTTAAACAAGGAAAGCACAAAATTATACACAAAACTCTCAATAAGAGATGATGAATTAAAAGTTTACGGTTTTTCTACACTGGAAGAAAGAGACTTGTTTAATTTGCTTCTTTCCGTCAACGGTATCGGCCCAAACATGGCGCTTACAATACTATCAAGTAGTTCTGTAAGTCAATTTGAAAAGTATGTTGTTGCAAATGATTCGAAATCTTTACAGCATATTAAGGGAATAGGTAGAAAAACTGCGGAAAGAATAATATTAGAGTTGAAGGAAAAGATAAAAAGTATTTTGCCTGATGCAGTGTCTTCGACTGAAATAAAGAAGATGGCAATAATTTCAGATGCAATAATGGCAATGATTTCACTCGGCTACACAAGGCCTGAAGCAGAAAAGGCCGTAAATTCAGCTTCCAGGAATCTTGATGTCTCAGATGGTGTTGAAGTACTCATCAAAGAGGCTTTAAGCCGTGTATAGTTAGCTACAGTTTTTATAATTACAATCTTATGGTGTTTTAAAAATGTCTGACAATAATGTCCTTTCCTGCAATGTTGACCCTGATGACAAGGCTCTTGATATCACACTGCGGCCGAAGAGATTTTCTGATTTTATTGGACAGGAGTCAATCAAGGAAAACCTGCATATTTATATTGAAGCCTCAAAGAGAAGAGGTGATGTGCTTGACCATATTTTATTTTCAGGTTCGCAAGGATTAGGAAAGACAACGCTTGCACAAATCATTGCCAACGAAATCAATGTAGACATCAAAGCGACCTCAGGCCCTGTTCTTGATAAACCAGGTGATTTAGCCGGTATGCTGACTAATTTAAAACAAGGAGACATCCTTTTTATAGATGAAATTCATAGATTGAACCAAACTACAGAGGAATATCTCTATTCGGCAATGGAAGATTTTTCTATTGATATCATGATTGACCAGGGACCGAGCGCCAGATCTGTAAAGATTAATCTCCCGCATTTTACTCTTATTGCTTCTACCACACGCGAGGGGCTGTTAACACCGTCTTTTCGCGCCAGGTTCGGCGTACTGGAGAGACTGGATTTCTACCCATGGATGGAATTAAAAGAGATTGCCATTAAATCTGCAAAAACGTTGAAAATAGACATTGATGAAAAAAGCGCCGAGATGATTGCAAAAAGCTCCAGGGGCACACCAAGGATTGTAAACAGATTCATAAGGCGTATCAGAGATGTCGCACAGGTAAAAGGCAGTAACAAAATTACAGAAAATATTACAAAATTAGGCTTTAATATGTTGGGGGTAGATCACAATGGCTTTGGAAACTTAGACAGAAAGATACTACAGACGATAATACAACATGGCGGCGGGCCTATTGGTTTGAAGACAATTGCTGTTTCCGTAAATGAACAGGAAGATACGATAGAAGAAGTTTATGAACCTTTTCTGATTCAAAAAGGCTATTTAAGCAAAACTCCTCGAGGTAGAATTGCAACACAACAGGCATACGAATATATGGGTCATAAGGTTGCTACAGGAAAACAAAGTATACTATCTTTTGATTAAATGATAAATCTTTTACTACATATTTGCTGTGCAGGCTGTCTCTGCGCACCACTAGAAGAACTAAGGAGAGAGAAAATACACGTTCATGGCTATTTTTATAATCCCAATATTCATCCTTTATTGGAATTCAGAAAAAGACTCAAGGCAGTGCACATATTCCAGGAAAGTGATCCTATAGAAATAGATTATTGTGAGGAATATGGATTAATGGAATATCTGAAGCAAGTTGACTATGAAGGAAATACTAGATGTGAAGATTGTTATAGATTAAGGCTTAGAAATACAGCCAATTATGCAAAAGAAAAAGGGTTTAACGCATTCTGTTCAACGTTACTTTTCAGCAAACAACAGGATCATGAGAAGATCAAAGAAATCGGTGAACAAATATCAGAGCAAGTTGGCATACCTTTCGAATATAAAGATTACAGGCATCTTTGTGAATGCAGCCACGAAATTGCAAAAAAGAAAATGCTATATAGACAATCATATTGTGGTTGTATTTTCAGTGAATATGAAAGATACAGAGATACAACTCGTAACTTATACGGAAGTTGGAAGTTAAAAGAGAATATGACTAATAATAACCCTCTCAAAGAGGAACCCATAAATTGTTCATAATTACTTCAAAGATTAAATACGTCTTATTTGGCCTGGTTTCTATCTTGTTATTAATTGCACTGCTTGTATCTTGTCTCGGTACCAGCAAGAAAACAGAAACCGTGCTTAAATATGACAAATACCTGAAGAACCCGCCAGACATTCGTGTGTTATTACAAAAAGATGTAGTAGAAACAGAAATAGAAATTAGTGACTCTTATAGTATTTCAGACCTTGACAGTAACAAAACTCTGGCCAGCAGGACAAATTTGCCAAAGTCAGTCATATACTTAGAATCAGGAGAATTTCGAACAAGGCCACTGACCCCTCATTCAGCATCTGAAGCCTCTGCTACTTTTGTGAAAACAAACCGTAGCGTCGGCATTGTTACTGATAATGGTTTTGTCAGAATTGATAAATCAAAGTATCGTGGTAAGCTTATACTGGTACCACAGAATAAGGACAGATTCTCTGTATTGGAGGAAATAGGTATTGAAGAATACTTACCCGGCGTTATTGATGGAGAGATGCCGGCAATGTGGCTGGATGACGCAATACAGGCACAGGTAATTGCCGCAAGAACATACGCAATTTATCAGAGAAAACGCAAAGACCATGCTCTGTATCACATAGACAAACTAGACCTTGCATACAATGGTTCTTACAAATACCAACCAAAGACAAAAGAAATAGTTGATAAATCCAGAGGTACTGTAATGATGTATAATTGGGAACTTTTCCCCGGATATTTTCACAGTACATGTGGAGGTCACACAGAAGACATTTATACCGTGTTTAATCTCAGGAGCATCCCCCCTTTAAGTGGTGTAGACTGTGGGTACTGCAACAAATCAAAATACTATAACTGGAAGATTAATCTTAAAAAGGACGAGATTGAAAGAAAACTGGATAATGCCAAATTTAATGTAATAAAAATAAACAATATAGTTGCTGAAGAAATCGGACCCGGCGGCCACTGCTCTACAATCAAGATTGAACATTCAGGAGGAACAAAAAGGATTAATGCAAACGAGTTTCGGCTTATAGTGGGCCCAAATCACCTACGCAGCACAGCTTTTAAGGTCGAAAATAATGGCAACTCACTAACCTTTGACGGGAGTGGTTGGGGACATGGCGTTGGATTGTGCCAGTATGGAACACAAGGCATGGCAAATTCGGGATTTAAATGGTTCGATATTCTAAAACACTATTACCCGGAAATTAATCTGGTAAAAATTTATTAAGAAATAAATTCCATTGGAGGGACTTTGCATTTCAGGCTTCTGGCCTCAGACAAATACACAAAAGCAAGATGTGGGGAAATATCCACGAGCCATGGTTTAATCACCACACCTGCTTTTATGCCGGTTGGCACACAAGCAACTGTAAAAACATTGACACCTTCTCAGTTAAAAGAAGCAAATGTGCCTGCTTTGCTTTGCAATGCTTACCACCTGTTTCTGAGACCTGGAGAAAATGTTATTAGAAAACTTGGCGGGTTACATAAATTTATGCAATGGGATAGGGCTATAATTACTGATAGTGGTGGTTATCAGGTATTCTCACTGGCAGGCTTAACTAAAGTAACAGATGATGGTGTCGAGTTTCAGTCTCCGATAGATGGTTCTCGTAAATTTCTAGGCCCTGAAAACGTAATGGAGATACAAAATGCTTTAGGGGCTGATATTATAATGGCTTTTGACGAGTGCCTGCCTTATCCATGTGAAAGAGACAGGGCGAAACAATCCATGTATAGAACGATAGACTGGGCAAAACGCTGCCTTAGTGCTCACAAAAATAAGAGCCAGGCTTTATTTGCCATAGTACAAGGAAGTGTTTTTAAGGACATTCGTGAAGAATGTGCTGATAGACTGGTAGAAATCGGATTCAATGGATATGCCATTGGCGGCTTGAGTGTTGGCGAAGGGAATCTGCTGATGAACGAAGTGCTTGAATATACTGTGTCACACTTGCCTGAAGAAAAACCCCGATACCTGATGGGTGTTGGATTCCCTGCAGATATTCTGGATGGAATTGAGCATGGAATTGATTTGTTCGACTGTGTAATACCGACCCGAAACGGCAGAAATGGCTGTGCTTTTACGTCTGAAGGCAAATTAAAGATTAATAATAGCCGTTATAAAGAGGACGAGAAACCTCTTGATGAGAATTGCAACTGTTATACTTGCAAAAACTTTTCAAGGGCATACATCAGACATTTGTTTACAGCAAACGAGATACTGGGACTGAGTCTTATGTCCCTGCATAATATAAGCTATTTTGAAGATATTATGGAAAAAGCAAGGCAATCGATAACTGAGGGTAATTTTAAGACCTTTAAATCTCAACTTCTTGCACTACAATAAAAATTACAGTTTATTTTAAACTCGGAAACATTACATTTTTTTAAAGGAGACTCTAAATGAATTTCTTATTCTTATTGCAAACAGTAACAAAAAATCCCATGATGCAATTTTTACCGCTTTTGATTATAATGTTTGCAATTATGTATTTTCTAATCATCAGACCCCAGAAACAAAAAGAGAAAAAAAGGCTGGAAATGATTTCAAACGTAAGAAAACAGGATAAGATAGTAACATCTGGAGGCGTGCATGGTGTCGTCGTATCCGTAAAGGAAAATGAAGTCATAATCCGGGTAGATGATGTCAAGGATGTAAAATTGAGAATTGACAAAAGCGCTATCACATCCGTAACGGTAACAAAAGGTGAACAAGAAGACAACTGAACAGAATAAACATACTATAAGAGCTAAGGAGACAATTTAGATGCCAAAGAATTTGAGATGGAAGATACCATTGATCGTAATAATTATTGCTATTGCCATAATGGCATTATGCCCGCCATCGGATACACCAATAAAGTCAGAAAAAATTACAGAAATAAACGGCAAAGTAGTTGACCGTTCTATAATAAATGATTCTTTTTTTAGTTTTTTGTTTAAAAGCCCAATAATAAAAGAAACAATAATAAAGAAAGAAACAAACGATAAAGGCGAAACCGAAATCCATAAGAATGTTGAGTACATCGCCAGAGGGCAAATTAAGCTTGGCCTCGACTTAAGAGGAGGTTCTGAACTCCTGTACAAGATAAAGGCAGAAGAAAAAGGTGAGCAACACCCCGGGCTGACAAATGAAATAATATCATTGTTAGAAAAAAGGATAGACCCACAAGGTGTATTAGAATACAGGCTACAGCAACAGGGTATGCAAAGGATCCTCATACAGGTTCCCGCTGCAACGAAAAGCGAAACCGAGAGTCTGAAACAGCGAATAACCCGACTCGGAAAACTTGAATTCAGACTGGCTGTCCCTCCTGATAGCAGCGAATACAGTGATGCTAAAGCAGGAAAACCTGTACCGGGTTTTTACAAGCACTGGCTCAGGAAGAAGAAGGGGGAAGAAGCAGAAACCCAGGATTGGTTTCTGGTACGAAACAAGATCGAAGTAACGGGGGAGAGCCTTACAAGGGTTTTCCCGGACCGCAAAGATATAAAGCCAGTCATCGGATTTGAATTCGATCAAGAAGGCAGGGCCAAATTTGGACGTTTAACGGAACGTAATATTGGGAAACCATTAGCCATAATCCTGGACGGAACTCTATATTCCGCTCCGGTAATACGTGACAGAATTCCCGGTAAAGGAATCATAGAGGGCAACTTTACTCAAGACGAGGTTAATGACCTGATAGCCGTGATGCGTGCAGGCAGTCTTCCTGCAGACCTTGAATTGGAAATGGAAACTACTGTTGGTCCAAGTCTGGGTAAAGACTCAATCAAAAAAGGGCTTCTTGCAGGTATTATTGGCGGAATATTTGCCATACTCTTTATTTGCATCTATTACCTGGGCGCAGGGACTGTTGCAAATGTCGCTGTCATCCTCAACATATTTTTAGTTGTAGGAACTCTAGCCATCCTGAATGCAACACTCACACTCCCCGGTATTGCCGGCCTCGTTTTGATGATAGGTATGGCAGTTGATGCAAATGTCTTGATCTTTGAAAGAATAAGAGAAGAAAAGGCCAAAGGCAAGGCAATAAGACTTGCTGTTAAAAATGGTTACGAAAGAGCTTTTACAACGATCGTAGATTCAAATTTAACAACCTTAATCACTGCGCTTATCTTATATGCGGCGGGAACAGGCCCTGTAAAAGGATTTGCCATAGTATTGATAGCCGGTCTTTTGATCAACATGTTTACCGCCGTATTTGTTACAAGGGTAATCTTTGAGCTTTTCCTGGGTATAGGCGTTATGCGCAGTTTCTCAATGTTACAGATATTCAGAAATCCAAAAATATCCTTTGTGTCTTATATGCGCATTGCCATGACAGCTTCACTTGTCTTGATCATAATTGGCATTTCAGTATTTGTATTGCGAGGCAAAGAAAATTATGACATAGATTTTACCGGAGGGACGCTTATTCATTTAAAGCTGAACAAACCAACACATGTTGGGAATATTCGAAACAAACTGGAAGTTACAGGTTATCCCAATGCTGAAGTCCAGAATATATGGGCGAGTGGAGACGCCACTAATACAATAAATGATTCAACTGAATTTGGAATCAGGATTAGGAGTTTTAACAATGACAAAACCGTTCAAAAGATAGTGAATGACATACAAGGTATAATTGATGAGAAGTTATTCAGCAAAATCAACCATAGCAGTCCTTCAAACTATCAGTTAACCTTGAATGAACCTGTAGATGAACTTGTCATCCAGGATTATCTGAAAGAGGCTGGTTATGGACGAGATAGCATTTTTTCTGTATATCCTATCGGAAAATCAGGCAAAAGATATTCATTTAGTATTTCCGGACTGACACAGGAAAGATCAAGGGTGGAAACAATAAACAACGTAACCACTCTCTTCACAGGTCTTTTTGATATTTCATCAGTAAAACCGCAATATGGTGATATAAAAGATGACCTTCCTTCTATTACAGACGATCCGAGGAATACACAATACAGAGCGGTCTCTACAATGATTATAGATCTTCAAAACCCCGTTGATCCCAACATCCTGGAAATAGTACTGAAGAACGAAGGTTACAAAGACATTGTAGTGTCGGCAAGAGAAACGTCAAGAGGAAAGGCTGCTTTCAAAGAATTACAAGTTACAGGACCAAAAGATGTGCTGGAAACTATAAAACTAATGGGAGTTTCCTTAAACATACCTCCAATTAAGATAGTCGACACTTCATCAATTCAAATTGAGCTAAAAGATAACATTGATGAAAATTCTTTAAGGAAGATGGTTTCAGGCTCAAAACAATTGAGAAATTCAGTTGGTGAAATAACCGGAGTGGATATAACGTCCAGAGATTACATGATAGGCATGAAAGCATTAAATGCATCAAAGATACAGGAAAAGATACGTGAAGATATTTTTGCGACCTTCAAAGACAAGATTTACACAGAAAATTCAGATGCAGAGATGTCTAAACCCGATCCATTTAAAAGGGTGGTCAGCATAGGTTCAACAGTGGCCGCTGAAATGAAGAGCAGAGCATCCCTTTCCCTGTTTTTTGCTTGCCTTGCGATAAT
>ERZ1292630.1195-Hain-H41-02um-R3-1195-length-25926-cov-7_pt1 | contig 20467 bp, 10 predicted proteins | sample MGYA00564408_ERZ1292630 | MGnify/ENA primary metagenome ERZ1292630 (study PRJEB36523, sample SAMEA6512641) | groundwater metagenome | collected 2019-01-08 | study: AquaDiva: Metagenomics assemblies of 32 groundwater samples
CACGAGGAACCGTTTGTCCGGGGTACCGTCGAAACTGGGATTGACGCGTCGCGGCTGGTGACATCGCAATCCTTTCGGTACGGTTTCTTATCGTTGACGTCCCGACACAGCATTGAAGCACTTCTGGCGTCCGAAGAAGGAGGCCGCCGAGCGATTGCGTCGGAAGAGGCTTTTCAGACCGTGGAAACGCCTTCCAGCGAAGTTCGAGTTCCTGGGACGGTACCTGCAAGACCGTGAATCGGCGCAACGGGGTCTAATATTGACGCCACGCGGAAATAATAAGACGCAGAGGCGATTATGAGAGTGACCCACATGGGACCCCCACCCCGCTCCCAACGCCGAGTCTTTCCTTCTTCTTGTTGAAGGTCCCATTGGCACACGCAGCCGCACATCTTTCTCTCCCACAACGGGTATGGCCAATCCTGGTGGACGAGGGGACAATTGGGGCGTAGTAACCGAGACCCTCGCGGGGTGGAAAGAAGCGCTATCGCAGGCTTGGCCGGACGTGGCCGCCCTCTCTTCCCGAGTGGCGTCAACCTGGAGAACGACAAACGAAGCCGTACGTGGAGACGGAGTGGACGCGGCGGCGGCGAATCATCCAGCAGCTGAACATGTCGCAGCGTCGTGGCATCCTCGCCGGATGATTCACCGCGTGAAAGCAACCGTTGACAGCTACCTCGACGTGTCCGCAGACGTCGCGGACGACGCGGGTGCCGTCCGCAACTTGAGTCGAGAGCTAGAGGAGCTTCGCCTCGCCAATGAAGCCACGAAGGCCCATTTCACGGAGGAGATCGCTCGCGAGAAAGCCACATATCTGACCATGAAGAGCGATTTCGAGATGTCTACCGCAACCGATTTCGATGCCGAGGAGCGCCTCGGATATATGGGCATGGTGGTCGAGAAGGTGCGCGACACCATCTTGCAGGAAGTGCGTACCGTCGAAGAAGCGCACAGCAACGAACTTCAACGGTACGGCTACCGCGCGAAGATGCTCGCGGGCGCCGAGCTCGCGCTACAGGCCCTCGCCGGAAAGATCGCTTCCGGAGGGGAAGGGTTCGACGCTGAGGCCGCCGCCGTCGCTGCCGAGCTGGAAGATATGGGCGAACCTACGAACGTGTTGATGTCCCTCATTGGACGTGTCGATCCACGCATTCCACTTCGTTCACAAATGTCGCAATTCTTCTTGGCTTCAAAAATCAGCGAGCTTGTGGACCGCGACGCCCCTCGCCGTGCCGAGGCCGCCCGCGTCTCATACAGCTGGTGGGACGCCGTCAGATGGAAAGACCCGAAGCCCGTGAAGCGCATCGAGGAGATCATGCCCACCGAACGCAGCGTACCCCTCGGCGGCCCCTTAGCGCCCTCGTCGTCGCCCTCTCGCCCGTCTCCTTGGATCATGCGACGTGCCGCCGACGAGCTTCTTGCGGCCACAACAACTGGCAATGCCACGAACATTGTCGCCAGCGCGACTCGGCTCATCGATTTCTTCGAACAGCAGCAGCAAAGCGACAACACGTTATCCTTAGGCGAGGAGAACGCTACCACCGGGGGGGTGTCACGCGCCGCCACCGCGCTGTCCATGCTGTCCGAGCTCCGGGAAGAAACGTTGAAGCGGGAAGAAGTGACACAGGCGGTGGAATATGTTCAACTGGTGCTCGCGAATCGGAGGGCAGCCTTGCTGCTCCCGGCCTTTCCAAAAGGCACAGGCAAGCCAGCGTGATGGACCAACCTCCTCTTCTTCGCCCAGAGCACACAAACTTTGTCAAAGGACAACTCTCGCACACTGAGGCAGCGGCGGGAGAGGGAATGACCCATCGTCAAGTGCTCCTTCATTCATTCCTGAGCTGAGTTCCATTGTGTGTGGTTCGTGCTGCTATTTGCAAACGTTCGTAGTGAGTGTCACGCTTCACATCCTATTCTCACACTCACCTCTACACTACTATTATGTCCGACGCCGTCCTCGTCGCCCGCTCCATCACGCGGCAGCTGTCGATGGCGGTCGAGCAAGGCGATGCCGCAGCGCTGCAGCGGGCGTTTGACGTGCTTTGTCGCATGCGCGAGGTCGACCCGGAGCACGGCCATGTCGATGGGCTTCTCACCCCAAACGACCTTTACATTTACACCTGCGAGGCCGCCATTACGCTTCAGCAAGGAGCCATCGCAGAGCACTGCTTGAATCAACTCTTGACGGCAGGCACCAACAGCAGCAAGACATCCCAGATCCGCATGCTGTTCTGCCGGGGCGCCTTCGAGTCTCACAAAGCCACGGTGGGAAACCTTCGCGGGCGTGCATTGCAAGTGGCGGCTCAGGCGGCGCTCGGACATGTCCTCAAAGGCATTCGCATCGCCCTAGGGGACGGCGCCTCGCTGGCCTACCTCGTCGTCGCGGGCGCCGCGCACGCCTGGAACGCATGCTGGGTGCTCTTCAAGGAGGGCACGTTTCATGCGGTGTGCAGCGCCATCGGCTTCGTGGTGCAAGCGCTTGAGAAAATTGAGCACCACGACGTCAGCATGCGCCTCTCCTGGCTTTCGCGTCACGCCACGGCGCTTGCCGGCTGCGGTAAGACCGCAGAAGCTCAAAATGTGATTCAGCGCGCGACGGACTTGGCCACTCGCGTCGTCACTCAGTGCTCCTCGGCCTCCGGCGCGCCGTCTCCGCTGGGTGGTGCGGCCGCGGCACCCGTGTCCATGGGGAACGCCGCGCAGTTAGCCGCACACGCCGTCGCCGCCAAGACAGCCCTGTTCCGCTGCCAAGTGGCGCTGAGCAAGCTGGTGGCCAATCCAAAGCTCAAGCAGGACGCACCGAGAGGCACCATGCGAGGCATTCTCGCAGCGCAATCCGTGATTTGTGGAGCAGCGGAAGGTCCAGCGGCGGAGGCTGAACTCCTCGCTACGGCGGCAGAAATCGTCGGCGACATCAAGGCAGCACAAGAACTGGCTGCCGCGAACGCTGCCGCGGCTGCGGCCGCAACGACATCGCCCGATTCGGCGGCCAAGAAAGGGGGGCTCCCAGCCGCCACGGCGGCCGCTTCGAAGAAAGACTCCGCCGCGGCATCTCCAACCAGTGTCGACGACATGAGGGAGGACGTGCTGGCCGAAGTTGCCTTCGCTCTCGCAACCCTCGATGGCTCCTCCGACAAGGCCTCTGACCTGATCAACCGAACGCCTGCGCTTGCCAACACGAAGCGACTTCGTGCGAGAGTTTTCGTCGACTACGCGATGGCCTTCGCTCAAGCGAAGTCTCGCGGCGGTGTGGCCGTACACGCAGAGTCCGCCTTTAACAGTTGTACGCCCGAGATGCTCCAAGACATCATCGCCGCGATGCGCCGTGTCGATCGCGCCTTAGAATCCGCTGTTCGCATCCCCGATCCCACGGATCGAGCCTACGTTGTGCAACTCGGCGCCACCCTTGTTTGGAATCTAGGACTTCCACTGCTTCAGAGCAAAACGAGAGCCGCGGTGGCCCGTCCATTTCAAACGGCCTTGAAGGCGCTACAAGACGTGGGCTCCAACATGAACTCCCTCCTCGCGGCGATGAACTACGAGATGGCCCTCGTGGATGCGGATTCCGACTACATCACGAAAGCCATCACGCGGTTGGATCACACATTAACCTGCGACTACGTGGCCGACGCCGAGGAGCAGAAGCGGTATGGCCTTGCCCATCCTATGGATCGTCTGGCAGCGTGGGAGAAGCGGCGACTCACGCTTCGCGGCAACAGCTATGCCAAGCCCACGGGTCCCGAAGACGAGGCCATTGTGCTCTTGGAGCAGGCGCGCGACGCCGATCCCCATGGCAGGTTGTCGATTTTGACGCGTGTCCGTGCAATCCTTTTAAAATCGGAACCGCCATCGGATTACTGGGTGGAAGCGGCGGCGATTTCCACCGGCGGAGTCGATGGTGGCGCCCCCACTGGCAAGGGAAAGGCAGCCGCCTCTCCAGCGCCGAAAAAAGCGGCGGCAGCCAAAGGGGACGCCGCAAGTCTCGAAGAGCTCACGGAACGCGTCGACCCCAACGCGGAGCACAAGCGGCTGCTGCTGCGCGTGCGCGCTCAGCTGTGGCACGACGCGCTGCGGCTGTCATGGGGCGTCCCCCACCCGGACCTCGACACGGTCCGCGGTGCGGCCGAGCGGCTGCTCCTTCGCGTGTGGCAACGCCGCGGCGACCGGGACATGCGGGTGGCGCAGCTGGAAGCGGTCTCGCGTCTCGTCGAGTGCCTCGTGTTAGAGCTCGAACGCGAGGGTGGTCTGTACATTGGTCAACGCGACTTTTTGGCCACCGTCGCGGGAGGCAGCGACGGTGGGGACGACGATGACCTTGGCGCCGATGCTTTCGGGGACCTTTCACGAGACGATGGGAATGCTGTTGACGCCGCCGCTGCGAAAATGACGCGTGTGGCAGCCGCGGTCAAGCCGCTGCAATCCTACCTAATCAAGATGGCGTCTCTTGCCGCGGAACTGTGTGGCATCTCGCTCGCGTCGGCATCGTCTCCACTGGGAGTGGCCGCGACGGCCACTGGATCCGTGAGCGGAGGGGCTGCTGCCGCCGCGAGTGCAACCACGACGACGACGACCACGTCGGCCGATGATGCGTGGGCGGTTTGCAACGCCGCGACCCTCGCGTGGAACGTTTTCATCAAGGCGTTTTCCGTGAATGACTTTCTCACATCGATGCCGGTCCTCGAGGTGATCTTCCCGCTGATGTTTCAGGCCAACGTGAACGTGCGGAAGGAATGCGGACTGGTGCGCGACATTGGCGTCGCATATGTCCGAGGCCTGCAGTACGCGTACATTCGCGAGCGTAATGGTTGGTCGGTCGAGAGCCTCGATGACATGTCTCGCCTCGCCGCCTTCGACTTTACCAAACCACCATCATCTGCACCGGGCTCGCCTGCCGTGGCCTACTTTGGCACGCCTGCGGAAGCCTCAGCCCATCCACGATTGGCAAAAGCGATCGAGGTGTGCGAAAAAATGATCGCTTGCCTCCCAACCGCGATGGATAGCGCAGAGTTTGTATTCTCTGCGGCGGTCGTGCGCTACTGGCAGGGCAAAGCCCCCGACCCCCGAGCCCTTCCCCAGCTCAAGTGCCTAACGGCCATCGCGCAGATCACGTTGCCACCCCTGTCGACCCAAGCCACGGCCACCGCCGATGCCGACCGACGCAACGCGCTGCAAGCCGGATTCGACGCGCTGAAACTCGATCCAAATATTGAACTGTGCGCCAAGTTTGCCGAGCAGGCCTGTCGTGTGCCGGGCGGCGAGCGCCTGGCGCTCAAGGCCTGCAGTGTGGGCCAGGACCTCTACACCGACGGCTTGCTGGGCCAGCGGCAACTCCCCGAAAGCGCACTGGCACCGCCGGGAGGGGTGAAAGCCGCGCCTTCCGGTAAAGATGTGAAAGGGCCGAAGGGGACCGCGGCGTCGGCGGTACAGGCGGATTCAACCATGGCGGTCAACGCGGCACCCCCGACGCCTTGCGACGTTGACTGGATGTGGTACAGCACGTTGCTACAGCGGCAAGGAATTGCGACGCTGACGCTCATTTCGCCCGCGCTGCAAGGGAAGGCCACACAAATCGGCATTCGAAAGCAGGCGCTGTCTGCCTTCGCCAACGCAGCCATGGCGGCGCTGAAGGCGCCGTCGGAAGTGCGCGCGGCGCTCGTGATGAAAGCCATTCGGCTCTACGCGGCCAACCTGGAGGACACCAGCAGTGCGGCATCGCGAACCTCACTCATCGCGAGCCTGAAGCGCCTGCTCAGCCAGAAAGTCCTCGCCGCCGTTACGCCGTCTACAGCCACACCACCGGACGGCGGCCCGAGCGACGTCGACGCCCTGGGCCAGCTCTTCCTCGTCGTCGCCCGCGGCTGCCGTGACGCGGGCCGCATGGAGGACGGTCTCCACATTATGAAGACCGCCCTCAAAGTGCTACCGACATCGCACCACCGCCCGTTTTGGGACCTTGACGTGGAACTCCGGTGCGCCGCCGGCTTACCGCTAAACGCCACGCTCCTGCGCGTGAAGGAGTACTCTCCCCAAATACAAGCCCGCGTGTGGCTCGCCGTGGCCCGTTGCTCTCCGGATGTGAACGACCAGCGTTTCGCGTACTGCAACGCCGCTCGCGTTCTACAAGGAGCCGGAGATGCGGCGGAGCACGGCCAGTATTTGCTGATGTTCGCGCAGTGGCTGCTGAAAGTCAACGACAAGGGTGTATCGCTTCACGACGTCCGCGGTATGGTGCTCTCCGCCGTCGACGGCGTGTCGGACCGCTTAGACAGCGCGTTGCTCGACGGTGGCGGTGAGGGCCAAGGGGACAGGGGCTCCACGGTCGCAGGTAGTCGCATGGATGGCAGGGACGATCCCATGGACTCAGCACGAAGTGGCGCTGGCGGGCGATCTCCGCTCACACGGCACTCGTCTGACGCGTCCAGTGTGCACGCGGCTCGGAGCGGGTCCATCGGGGCCGCGAGCGTCGCGACCACGAAAGCAGCCGCCAGCGGCACGCACAGGGAGGCGGCGAATCGCCCTACAGTGCCCGCGTTCCTTGTCGCCGTGGAAGCATACGTCCTCTTGTCGACAATCGCGGGCAGTGGATCCGTGGACGTCGACGGTGTGCCAGTCAGCAAGCGCCAGGCAGCCGCTGCCGGGGCTCACTACGTCGTGGCCTTGTGGCAGTTGATCGTCGCCGCGGCGAACAGCCACGTGCAACGCCAAAAGGCACGCCAAAGCCGCAACGAAGCGAGGGCCCAGCAGGTGGCCGCCGCGGCCGGCGCGACGAAGTTTTCAGGTGGAGCCGCGGCTCTTGGTGACAAGACGAAAAAGGCTACGAAAACGGTCACCTTGGCGGAGCAGCCGCCCGCCGCGGACATCAGCCAATCGGCGGCAGGGGCATCGCTTGCCGACGAGCTCATCGCGCTTCCCGTCACGGTCGACGGCTGGGTCGGCTACCGCTGGCCAGCGGCGCTCGTGGGCCACATGCGGAGCTTGTCGAAGTCGCCGCAGGCCATTAGTTCAACCACCATTGAAGATCCCAACGTGTTCATCGCGGTGCTCTTGCAGCTGGCGCGTATGCTGCAAGAAGCGGAGCTCGCCGCGGAGGCCTTCCCGGTGCTCGGCTTAGCGCAACTCTGTGCGGAGACGTTGCTGCCCGCTGGCCCCTTACAAACCACGCTGCTGCACACCGCCCAGCTTCACGCGTACATTCTCTGCGTGCAGAATAGTGGATCGGCCGCATGGCTCATTCAGCCTGCCGGCGCGAACAAGGGCATCCCTCTGGGAAGTGCGCTGCCGCACTTCACGTCGCTAGAAAAGGCTGCTCTCTCCGAGGATACAATGCTCGGCGCCGCTCAAGCTGGGCGTAATCCGAATGGCGCCGCTGCCCGGGTCATGGAAGCGGTCTCGTCCCAGACACTGCGGCAGGTGTACGGGCACTGGGTCGCGTTGGCTCGGCTGTTGATGTGGGACGGTCGTGTGGCCGCGGCACGTTCGCTGCTCGTGGACGCAACGGCGCACGCCGAGAAATATCACGATCACGTGTCACTCGTCGACATCGCGATCCTGCGCGCACGCATTCTCGGTCTCGAGGGGCGTTTCGACGCCGCGCAAAAGGAGCTCTCACGTGCGGTTTGGAACAATCCCCACACGTCGATCGACGCTCTCGGCGACGCGCTCACCGCACAAGTCACGTTGCTTCTCGGCCAACAGCGCTTGGATGACGCCTTGGACATTGCCTCACGCATCCTACCCACCTTTGAGTACCGCATGCAGACTGCCGCGGGGGGCATCGAATTAGAACTGGCCCGCATCATCGTCCCAGACGCTGCCGCGCGAACCTTGTCTCGGTGCGTCAAGCTACTCTACTCGCACATTGACACGCAAAGTCGCTTTGGCCTCTTCACCAGCACGTCACCAGGATGGCCGGATGCGGCTAGCAGCAGCGCGAGCGGGAAGGGGGGTGTATCGCTGCACAAAGTCGAAGCTCCTACCGCTCTCTGGGCGTTGCAGCGCATCATCAAGTCCTCGATCGCTGGTGTGTCGCTGCTTTCCAACGTAGCCTCAGGGGATGCCGCCGATCTTGCCTTCGCGGAGGCACTCACGTACCGGCTGCTGCTGTTCTTCGTGCCATCCTCGGGACTTAAAACACGCGCGCAAGTGCTGGCGTCGGAGGCGTCCGCCTTAGACCAATCGGTGAGGATGGCGAAGCGCCTTCTGCACAGCCACTTGGGTGGGGACGTGCTCGCCGACGGTCGCGTGACGCGGTGGCGAACGGCGCCGCATGTGCGGCTTGCCAGTGCCCTGGCGGTCCAATCTAGGAACCTCACGGACCGCGTCGCGTTGCGGCGGCGCATTGTCGCGGAGTACCGCCGCAGCAACGTTACCGAGGTGGCCTTTCCGAAAGTCGATGGTGCCGAGGGTGAGGCGCTCGAAGGCCGAGTCGTTGATTTCATGCGCTCGACGAAGAAGGAGCGGGACATGGCGGTCAAACGGCTACGGCGCAAAGAAGCGCGGGCCCTCGTCGAGGCACAACGTGCAGCGGCCCGACAAGAACGGCAGATCGAAGTAGAAAAGCGCCGTGAAGCTAAGCGACAAGAAACAGAAGCCGCACGCGCCGCCGGAAAAGACGTCACCGCCGCTGCCGCGGCTGGAAAGCCGGCAGCCGCGAAAACAGGAGGAAAAGGCGGAGCCGCGCAGCCCGTCGTCGATCTAGACCCCGACGTGGACCCACAAGACGCTTGCGGCATTCCGTCGGCGCCAGGCAGCGAGGACGACGGGAGCGGCGAGGATACGGTGGAGGAGGACGTCGCAGAGGTCACGACGGCCGTATCGTGGCTCGTCGACGGGGCCGCACCCTCTTCCGCCACGTGCGCCACCACGGCGTCGCCGCGCGGCGCCGCGGGCAGCGTCGTCATCCTGTCCGCCACCGTCGACCAGGCCATCGTGACCGCCGCCTCGGCGCAGGAATTGCTCGGCGATGACCTATGGGGAATCGCTGAGTCAGCCGGCGCGCTCCGCGCGTGGTACACCTCCGGGGCAGCGGGTCAAGACGCCCGCCGCGCGATCGTTGAAGCCCCTAGTGCGCACCAAGGTGCACCGCTGTACGACGAAAGTGCCGCCGTGAGAGGCCGCTGGCAGCTGCCGGTGGATGTCGGAGCCGAGGAGGCGGCGAATGCGGCGGAGAATCCCGCTGGCGCCACGGGAGGCAAGGGTCCCGCCGGGGGCGGCGCAACCGGGAGTAGGAAGCCCGAGCCGAAGGTTGCTGCGACCGGCAAGGCAGGGGGGCCCAAAGGCGAGGCCGCCCCCGCCCCAGCGGCGTCGCAAGTCAAGCCACAAGGGCCACCGGCTCGACCACCTGCACCCCTTTCCCGTCGTCCTCCTGGATTGGCTAGCGCGCTGCTGGCTTGCGAAAGAGCCCTTATCGCGGCACATCAGCAGGATGACAGCAAGTTACTCGCCCGCATCGCTCGCGAACTGGCGGAGCTTTGTGTCCTAAGCCCAGAGACACACGGTTGGACGGGCCACTGTGTCGCCTTGGGCGTCGCCGCACGCAATCAAGGCTTCCTCGCCGAAGTTTGGTCTGCAAGCGCCCCTCCCGACGTGGTCGAGCAGAGCTTGCTCCGCCTGTCACGGCACACGCTGCTGGACATCTGCCCTCCCCTTGGCGGCAGCCCCCCTCCGCGCACCGCTTTCTCCGCTGCGGTTGCCAAGGCGTCGTACTCCAGCAGTAAATTCCTGACACGCATCCGAGTGCCCGACGCGGCCGTTTCCAACTTTTGCTCTCAGGCGTTGAATGCAGCGCACCAGCTAGGCGGCCCGGAATCCGCTGCGGCAGCCGCACAGCCCGTGGCCCCTCCAACGGCTGCCCCGAGCAAGCAAGCGGCCGGCAGCACCGCAGAAACGGCCTCGACGTCAAGTCCTCTGGCAGCCACGTCGATTCCAGCCGGAATGGACGTCTGCGTCCTCAACGTGCTGCTCACCGAAAATGCCTACCTCATCGCGGCTTTCCACCGCCCTGGACAGACGGGCGCCGCCGACGTGCGTCGGTGCGTCATCGACATCTCCACGCTGCAACGGATGGAAGGTAGCATCGAGACCTACTGCCACAAGAAGCGCGCCGCGATGTCGTCAACGAACCCAGCCGCATCCACCGAGGCGGATGCCGGCGGCAGCCAGTTCGAGACCGACGTGCTCGGACCCTGCCGAGAGTGGCTCTACCCACTCTTGCACGACTTCGAGCTGCTATTCGACGCGATGGGGCCGCGGCACCATCTGGTGCTGTGTCTCGATCCCATGCTGCACGCCCTACCTTGGGAGTGGCTGCCCGCGTTGGCGAGGTTCCGGTCCGTCAGTCGCGACATTTCCCTCTTCACGTGCTTGTCGCGTCTTGCGCGACGACAAGTCGATCGCTACAGTGCCGCGGCCGCGACGTTCCTAGTGGATGTTCACCGGGAACATCCAGGCGCAGCTGCGGGTTTGTTCGCTCCAGACGAAACACCAAAATCGGCGCAGTGGTTGCTGATGTTGTCGCCGCACAACACACCAACTTCAGCGACAGAAGACGACGCCACGGCCGCCACGGCACCGGCGCCGCCGGCAGCGGCCACCGCTAAAGGTAGCTCTGCCGCCGCCGCCGCGGCGTCACCCGCCGCTCTGAAATCTGCCACCCACAATTCATCATCATCCCACAGCGCCAGTCAGTGGCCGCTCTCCATAGCACAGCTACAACGCGCGGTGCTCAATCCCGCGGCCGCCTCCACTCTCATCGTCTCCGTCTGCGGGTCCTTTTCGAACACCCTACCCTTGTCTGCATGGTGCGCCATGGACCTCAGTCACGTACGCGTCGCCATCCTTCTCGACTTCGCAACCAACGCCGCGTCGAACCGGCGGCAGAATCAAGCGGACATCGTCAAAGCACCCATGCAACTTAAACGACTGGAGGCCCCGTGGTGCGTCAATCTGCTCCTTTTGGCGAGGGGGTGCGACTGTGTGGTGGGGCATGGGCTGCCGATCCCCATTTCGACAAAGATGAACGATAGCGTCGGCCGCTGCCTCACCGCTCATTTGGAGCGGCCGCCCCCTATCCGCTCCCTCGCGGAGACGTTGCGCATGCAGCTGCACCGGTCGCTTGCACTCGACCCAAAGAAGCAGCTTGCGCTTCCCGCCGAAGGTGATGCCTACGGGCTCTTCCGAGCCCCGCTGTCGGATCGAGCTGCCTTCGCGGTGTTCGGTGTGTGCCCGGACGACTCCCTGGTGGCCGGCGGCGGGACCGAGCGTGGCGCTGCTGCCAAGAAGTAACCCCAGGATACCTTTGCGGGTTACCATGTAGAAGAAGAATCGCCGTGCCTCGCTCATCTCATTTTTCATGTGTCACCGAAGCAGCCGCTACTACTTTTCTCTTCCCCCCCCCCCTCTCCTTTTTTTTGGTTTCACCGCCGCATAGAGGTGAAAGGGGTGGCCCCTCTCCTCTCTTGATCCCCAGATCGACGATGGGGGTAGTCTGAGGGGGAAAGGATCCACCTGTATGTATGTACCCGAAGGAGCGGAAACAGACACGCCTTCACCCGTGTCAGTGGAGAGCCCACTGACGATCGCGCGCTTACTCTTGTGTTTTTGATTTCAACACAACGGAACACGAGAAAAAGTAAACGTCCGCGATGAAATGTGTTGACGTCAATAAATGAACGACACTGGTGATGCGCCCCGGGCCGAAGTAGAAGGCCTGGCATCCTCGAACAGCCCCGCAGCCGGCTCGCAGCGGGTCAAGGTATTCGCGCGCATACGGCCCCCATTGACGTGTGAAGCTGGTCTTGCGAAGGCCGCGTTTCGCGTCACGCCAACAACGGCTTCAATCGCTGCCGCGGCGATCTCCAATACCGCAGGACGGGCAGCCGCGTTCGCCCCTCAAACGTATGTGTTCCAAGCGTGTTTCGACGGTCTGTCCGGCGAGGGTTGCCGATCCACGCAAGAGGGCGTCTTCGAGCATGTGGGCGCCCCACTCCTCCACGATGCCTTGCGCGGCGTCAACGCGACGCTGCTTGCATACGGTCAGACCGGTAGCGGCAAAACGCACACCATTTTTGGCGACATGTCGCCTCCTCGGGTTCAGGCTGGCAGTCCAGGAACCAGTCAGGAAGATGACGCCGCCGTCGCTTCGTCGTCATCGTGTTTTTCGTCCGACGCCGGCTTCATTCCGCGCTTCGTGGCGCATTTATTTGCACGAGGCAGCAGCAACGCCGACACGGTGGATGGCCCTGCCGCGTGCCGCCGAGTCTCGGTTCGTTTTATCGAACTGTACTGCGAAAAGGCCTACGACTTGTTGAATCAAGGAGCCGAGGTCAAGGTGAGCGCGAGTGGCAGCCAAGAACGCAGCGGTATTACGGAACGACTGACCACTTCCGCCGATCAGCTCCTTCGCTTGATCATGTTTGGTCACGCACGACGTGCCACGGCCGCGACATTGAAGAACGAACGGTCCAGTCGATCGCACGCAGTGCTACAAATCGTCGTTTCCAGCTCAACCTCCATCGAAGCAGGAAATGCATCATCACTTGCCGATGAGTTGGACCGCGCGGCAGACGGGGTGGTCGCGCCGCCGCCGCCTGTTGGCGTGGTGACGAGTACGGTGACCATCGTGGATCTCGCGGGATGCGAGCGCGCCGCCGCGAGTGGCGGTTCCGCGGAGCGTTTCTCGGAGGCGATCGCGATCAATCTTTCCCTCATGACGCTCCGCAAGGTCATCGCCATGCTGAATGAAAGGGCAACCGGCGCTGGTGGGAGAACCGCCGCCGCGGAAGGAGCGACCGCCGCCGCCGCCATCAGCGGCTCGCCGCCCCCTGCCATCCGGGAGTCGCTGCTGACACGCGTCGTCGGCGACGCCTTCGGCGGCAATAGTCACACCACCATGATCGTGTGTGCCTCCCCTTTGGAGCGAGATGCGGCGGATAGCGAGGCAGCACTGCGCTTCGGCGCGGCGGCGAAACGCATTGTGAACCGTGCCAAGGTGAACGCGGATCCCCGCGAGGTGTTGCTTGCCGCGATGACGCGGGAAATGGCGGCCCTGAAGGCGGCCATGAGTCAGCAGCAGCAGGAGGCCGCCGCCGCGAAGAGAGAAGGGGGGGAAGATAGTCCCCGGTACGCACTCTTGCAGGAACAAGTCGCGACGGCGAACGAGGATCGCATGCGACTTGCGGCTCGACTTGAAGAGCTTCACGCGCTGCACGCCGACGTTGCCAACCAGGTGCGGCGAGAAACGGAGGCCAATCAGCAGCTGCTCGCCGAATTGCGCGATCGCGAGGTGGCGCTTGAGGTGCAGCGCCTCGTAAACGACGGCTTACACAAAGACCTCCATCGCAACATCGATTCCCGGGTCAAACAGGTCGTGTCGTCGTTGATTACGGCTCACGGCAGTGCGAAGGAGGGGGGCGAGCTGACCTGCTCCTCCTCGCCGACGCAAGACGGTGATGCCGCGCTGCGAATCGCCACGCTCGAGTGCGAGCTTGCGCTGAGTCGAGCACGGGAAGAGGCAACGGCGCGCCAGTTGGCCGCGTACACGACGACGAAAAGTGTCTCGAAGGACGGCATGAGTTCTATGACAGACGACGCGAGAAGCATTATCGCGGATTTACAGCGTCTGGTGGAAGCGCGGGAAGACCAAATTGCCAAGTATTTGGCGATCATCTCACAGTTGACACAAGACCACGTGGGCCTCATGGTCGATACCGGAGGCGGTTGTACATTAGGTGACGTCACGCCAGGGCAAAACGGGGGGGCTACCTCCTCCCAGGATTCGAGACACTGTCGAGGGAATAGGACGGCGTCACTCGCAACGTACTCCATGCCATATTTGCTCCCGGACCGTGGAGGAAGCGGCGGTGCCTCGGCCCAACAGGCGGCAGTCACCTCCCATTTCGACGCAAGTCAGGGCGTCGACGGTGGAAGAGGAGGTGTCCGGCGCGTGCCCCCGAGGTCTCTCGACGAGGAGAGGCAGAGCCTTTGATGCAAAGTGTATGAATCTCGTCCGTCCCTCCGGCAAGTCGTCTGTCCCTCTCCGCCTCTGCTCCCTGCTGAATGGCACAATTTCCTCTCCTCCACTTTCTCTCTAAGATTGCCCCCTTCATTGCAAGGTTTGACTACCCAGTGAGGCTTGACGCAATGGAGTCGCTACATTCACGCCCATTTGCAATCCTCACGGCGACCGTGCTCCTCATTGCTCTGAATAGTAGTACTCCGAATTGCCGATTCGGCGTGCTCTTGTCGAAAGCGCAATCGACCACTGCCCCAGCGGCGACCACAACCAACGCCGTGGGGCCCGCGACGCCGAGCCCGACCACCTCCACAGGGTCGCCGTTATTCGGCGGCAAAGAGTTCCGCTCCGTCTATGTCCACGACGACCTCATCTTGGTTTTCCCGCTCTCCTCGACCATCTTGCTCGTCGCCATCGTCTTGTTTTCCACGGGTTTAGAATTTGTCTTCGAAAAGGCAGAGGAGCACTCCAATACCTATGTGCGAGGGGCGACGAAGGCCGCCAAGGATGAAGTCGTCGGGCTCGCCTTCGCCCACATGCTGCTGATCCTCGTATCTATTTCCGTCGACTTCTCGCCCGAGTGGCGCAGCGTCCTCCTGTATGTGTCCATGCTCATCGTGTTCATGTGCTACTGTCTGATCCTCTACTTGGTGTTCCTCATCTTGCAGTTCAAGCGCTTGACGCGATACTGGCGAGACTTCGAGTGGGCGCGGATCGACAACGACGCCGACCACGATCAGAGCGAGCGACGCTTCAAAATGGCGAGGCAATTTTTTCTCTTCACGCTGCCGGCCTCGCTCATGGAGACGGTCGCCAACGGCCGCAAAGGCTACGCTGCGACAGAAGGCATTGCCGCGGCCGCGGGCGGCGCAGGGGGCGGTGCCGCGGCTGCCAAAGCGGCCGCCGCCGCTGCAAGTAGTCAGCAGCAGCACCAGGCGCATCTGCTCATCCTCTTCTCGTCCTACACGAGCTACGTCATGCGCTCGCATCTGGGAGATGTGGTGAGCTTCAGCAGTGTCACGTGGTTCGGCCTCGGCTTCTTCATCATTGTAAACGGGCTCCGCGCCGTGACCGTCGCGTCCATTCGCGACACCGGTGTGCTGGCGCACGCGATTTCGTTCGTCTTCGTGATCGGCTACGGTGCCTTGGCGCTGCTTTTAGTGTGCTATGCGGTGTTTCAACGCCGATTCACGGCCTTTTTGCTCGCCTCGTCCACCTCACCTGACGGCGATCCCGAGTCCAACCGAGTGCCGGATTACATGCTGGATCGCACGAAGGCGCAGGCGGAGGCGCGCAAGTCTCTCTTGTTCCGATCCACGGCGAGGACCACGCAATTGATTCGAATCATGGTCCTCACGGAAATTTGGTTCTTTAGTTACTTCTTCTTCGGCCTCGCCGTCGCGACCTTTAAGGCGGTGCAGTGGTACGCTTTGCTCATCTACATTCTGGCCGTGATTCCGCCGCTGGTAACGGCGTCGATCGTCCCCGGGATGGTGCACAGTGTCTTCACGTGCGCCGCCGTCTGTGAGTACTATCAACTCCACAAGGTGCGCGCCATCATTCTCGGCCACTTAGACGTCACCGACGATAACGATGATGGCGGTGCCGAAGACGAAAAGGAGGAGAAGTACGACAATGCTGGCGGGGCCAATATCGAAGGCAATGGTGAAGGTGGCGCGCAATGGGGAATCGGCATCTTTGGGATGAGGCCATCAACAAGGAGAAAAAGGCAGGCGCCCACGTCCACGACGGTGGAAGCGACGGCGGCGGCGGCCGTTGTGGATGACGACGAAGACGACGGCTTCGGTGACGAATGGAGCGATGACGGCGTGAGGCTCAACACGGGCACCATGCGCGTCAGCGGCGGGGCCGACGACGGTTGGGGAGACGCGCGGGGGGGTGGTGGCTCGCGGCGTGGGGGAGGCACGTCCAGCGACGGTGTGCTCGGCGACTACGACATTCCGACCACCTCGCTCAAGTACATCGTCCGGCAGCCGCGGCCAGTGTTCGAAGAACGAGGCGCGACGCTGCCGGGTGGCGGCGGTGGTAGTGGGAAGCCTTCCTCCGCGTCGCAGCAGAACCCCCATCCCATGTTGTGAGAAGGGCAACATACTGTAGGTTCGAACGGGCGGAGAATTTGCTTTTCTCCAAAATGATTGCCTCTCTCCCTCCTCTGTACCACACACAGTATGGCAGTGTTTTTTTGTTTTGTGCGCGTCGTGGTGGAACTGTTCAACAATCGACGGGGTTTTTTCACGAGCAACGCTATCCATTTTCTGATGAAAAGCCTGACATTGTTTCCATAACGACACTCTGTCGGAAAAAAAAACGACGGGGGGAGAAGGAGGAAGTGGTGTTGTTGTTTAATCGTGGGATCGTCATGTCCATCGCTCCGTCAGCTGCCGGGCCGTCATCGCCACTGGAGTTCGTCGTCGAGACGGCAGAGCGCCAGTTTCAGGAAGCTGGCAAAGTGCAGAATTTATCGTTTTGGGCGTTCAAGATAGCGTGCCGCTGCAGCTTGCCTGGCTGGGCTCCGTCCCGGACGCCTTCCATGGCGCCGACGGTTGGTGGCGCTGCCGCCCCAGAGCCAGCGACGGCCGCCACGTCGTCAAGCACTGTGGAAACCTACGTGACGTGGCATCGCTACAGTGATTTTGAGTTCCTCGTTGAATCTCTCCGCGAGGAAATGCCAGGGGAGCTTATTCCGCCCATTCCGGATAAAGCCAGCGAGGGCACGCTCGACAAATTTTCCGATCTGGTGTCGGCCAAGGAACGCGAAACGGCCGCGCTGAATCCTTTAGTCGCCTCGCGAGTTCGACGCCTGAATCTTTTCTTGTCGTGCATTTCCCGCATGTCGGCGTGTTATGAGTCCTCCCACGTGAAGGCGTTCGCGACGATGGCGGAAGCGGCGTGGATTCTGCATAAGGCGGAGACCAAGAAGCGACGCGAGGCCACGAAGCCTGCCGGGGTCGCCGGTTTCTTCGGAGGCATCATGAAGAAAACGAAAAAGGACGAAGAAGTCTTCGACGGTGCCCACCCGATTTGCAGAATCGCTCGCATGCAAACCGATCTTGGCATCACGCTCGGCATCGCCATGCGGCACCTGGAGGATATTTTGCGAAACACGTCACAAAAGATGACCGACGCACATCGATTGGATGAGATCTACGCCGTGAACTCTTGCAAAGCGGCTGCCTACCCGCTTATTTTCCCCGGTCACCACGTGAGCAGCAAGGATCACCTGAACGGCACGGTGAAACACGTTGATGACGCTAACTACGCCTACGTCGACTGGGGCGATGGCCGGGGTCTCGATCGGCTACCCTCGACGATGCTGCAATTCCCCCCGACGGGCATTATCGATCCTTCCGCGGTCGCCCTACATCAAACCGTCACCCAGATCGAGAGCTACAACGCTTACCTAGGCCGCCGCAAGGAAGCTCGCGACCTTGAAAAAATCATCGACCTGTTTTGGTTTTGGTCGGAGTACGCAAAATCCATCACCGTCACGATGAAGCAGTTAGTCGCAGTGGAAAACGACCGCTTTGCACTCGCGTCGCAAACGAAGCCAGATCCGACGCGTGAGCAGCGCGTTAGCGAACTCGGAATGAAGTTCACAAGTGAAAGCAAACGCTTCGAAAACTCGTTTGCCTTCGTCTTCCGTCCCATGCAAAGACGCGGCCTTGCCGATCTTGCCTTCTTGGCCGGAGAAGCCGCGCCGTTCGTGATGCACGATAGCGACTGGTCCACGAGGCTCATGCCGGCCGAGGCCGCTTTGCCGCTAAGTTTCACGGTTCCCGACGATGTCTTGCAAATGATGGAGCATCTCGCCGGAGGAGCGGCCTCGGCCGCTGGGTCGAACTCCGTGGGTGGAACCGCAGGCGCCGCCGCCTCACCACCCCGACACATGGACCCCGATGCCGTCAACAATGGCCCTTTGGCCGCGGGCGGCGTGCCAAGAATTCCGATTCCAAACTCAGCCGACTATGGCTCCCCGGCTGGATTCGGGTCGCTTAGCCCGAGAGTGGTTCCCCACGCGGCGAACGACTCGTTCAACTCCGTGCCGCCTCCCCCAACGGATGACGCATGACGCGCCAGAGGGGCGGAGCGGTACGGCACGGCCTCCTCTGTCACGTCCATGTGTTCGTGTGACTGAGTGTGTGTGTGTGTTGTGTGCGGGTGCAACGTGTGTGTGTGTGTGTTGGTTTGCTCACCGAGACGCGCTCGCTACGTCGAATCGGTTTTGGAACGATTACTGTGGCCCGTTTGTAAAGTGCGAAGCGCACGTCGCTCTCTCCCTCATGGCTTTCTGAGGCGGAAACATTCACTGAATGGGTATTTTTCCCCTAATTCCTTAATGGCAGTCGCGGTCCGATTTGTTTTTAAAATAATTCGAATCAATTTAACAATGTTGCATCGGTCGAGAGTCACCGCGAACTTCTTCTCCAAGATTTTCGGTGGGACCACGGCCACGGCATCTGCCTCTTCGAACGCGATGTCGGCGTCGCTTGAGGACAAAGCCGTCCACCTCCATCACGAGCACACCATTGCTCGCTGGCACCAGGACTTGCAGCCCCACAACACCATCATCTTTCTGCACGATGTGCTCCACACGTGCGGCACGTGGAATCAGGTCAGCCGCGCGGTGTCCCGCCTGCCAGCAGACGCCATTCGGCCCTTGGCACCGGTCAGACCGTTGCACATTTTCTTCCCGGACATGCGACACCATGGCCGGTCGGCGACACTCTCGCGGTCAGTCTCCACGCTGGAGGACCTCGTCGCCGACGTCATTTCCTTCTCGCACCGAGTGCCTCTTCCACCCACGCCGATTCACCTTGTCGGCATCGGACTTGGCGGCCGTGTGGCCCTTGCGGCCGCGTTGTCGGAGCCGTCTTTGTTCGCCTCGGTTTCCGTGTTGAACGTGGACCTTCGAGCGGGGCCCACCGAGGCAAGACGCCTCGCAGCCAAGGGAGCGGTCGATGCCCTTCGCGCCGCCGGCTTTCGCAATGGCGATGATGGCCCTAGTTCTTTTGCGGCCATCGTCGAGGGTCTAACGAAAGCGTTTCCGAACGCAACGGAGCGTCAAAACGTTGCCTTGGCGATCGAGGAAGGTCGACCTGCGGCGCCTTCCCAATCTGAGGTCCCTGCACGACTGAGCATCAACGTCGATGCGATTGACGCCTCATTGAACAGCTGGTACGGCCCGATTACGCTGAGTAGCAGCGGCGCCGTTCAGCGGGGTCTCAAGCGTTTCGATGGTCCGGTACACATCCTGACGCCGACTCCTTCGCCCTCTCCTGCGACGCCCTCCGGAGGCGACTGTGCCACGGGGTTCAACGAGCACTTTGGAAACGTCACGGTGACCGGCTGTGATCTCGCTGGCAGCAGCCCTGTCGTGACGGCGCTGGCCGCGGAAGATGTCGCACGCAAACTCCTGTTGCCCATCGGGCTCATCGGCGATTTGTCGCCGGAGCTGTCGCAAGCGGCGGAGGCGTCGCAGTAGTGAAAGTACAGCCGTCGACCAAGGTGGCATCGCACGACCGCATATCTTCGTGCTGCCGCGAATCCGCCTGGACTGCGCGATATGGCCTTGTTGGTTGGATTTCCGCGCGGGGGGCGGCGGCACAACTACTGAAGCAAATCCGGACGTAATCATCGTCTGATATCTTTGGTTCTTTTGTGTGTGCAGTCTCCCCTGAAAGTGAACCGTCCTCGCTTGTTATCAGAGACACGATCACTTGACCGCTGAATCCTCGTCACCTTCCCTATCCCACGTTAGGTTGCCTACGGGATCCATATACCCCCTCCGGAACACCCCTCTTTCCAGCGTCGAATTCATGAGCGTTCTCCGCCTCTCTTCGCACGGCGAAAATCGCGGTCACCTCCGACCGCCGATTCGTCGACCTCGTCGTTGGCGATGGGAACTCCGGGCACGTCGGGCCGGAAAGCCAGACACAGCGTCACCAAAGTCGAGCAGCCATAACGCGGGTCCAACGCGACCCTCCAGTTAGTGACTACCAGGGCATCCTGTTGTGGAACATCTAGGTCCGGGAAGACCTGTCCCGAGTGCCTTCGCTCGCTGGTAGTCAAACGGCATCAAAGAGGAGAGGGCTCGCGTTATTTCTTGCTTGTTTCGTCTATTTTTCTGCGTTGATCTCCCTGGGAGCTCGCGCAAGTTATTTTGACTTTCAAATCGCGCGCGATTTGCACGTCAAATCAATTGCTTTTATTTGGCCGGCAAAATACGCGTGCTCCCCTAACGGCCGGTATACCCCGTCATCATGCGGCGCTACGCACAGACCCACCCCCGAAGGGCAGTGGCCGTCGGACCTGTAGGCCGTAAATAAGCTGGCCTAGTTCGCTCCCTCGTTGTGTACAGTGTAGATTTCGCGCATGCACGACGCCATCGAGAGAAGGCCGCCATCGTTGGAGATCGTCGTCGTCGATCTCGCAGTT
>ERZ1292630.1799-Hain-H41-02um-R3-1799-length-20462-cov-4_pt1 | contig 20462 bp, 15 predicted proteins | sample MGYA00564408_ERZ1292630 | MGnify/ENA primary metagenome ERZ1292630 (study PRJEB36523, sample SAMEA6512641) | groundwater metagenome | collected 2019-01-08 | study: AquaDiva: Metagenomics assemblies of 32 groundwater samples
ATTCCTCTGTTTTGAATAGTTTTACCTTTTAAAATTACTGGCATAGTTGACCAAGACATAGAAACAGATTGAGATACAGGAATAATTAAAGGCTTTTCCTTTTTTACTTTATATCTTTCTACTCTTAAAAAATTTTTACCAGAATTTATTTCTGCTACTCCAGAGGCACTTGCAGTTACAGATAGATTTTTTAATGCAGCATTTGGGATTTTTAACTTTTTAACTGGTTTAAAAATACCAATATCAACAAATTCTCTTACTCCTAAAACATCCATCAAAAGAGATACTTTAATTTTTTCATCTTTTTCTAAATTATTAAAATTATCAAATTCTAATTCTAGATCTGAGGATAAATCAATTTCTGGATTTTCTTTTTCACCATTTATAGATAAAAGTTTTACAGATTTTGGTGGGTCTATTGTTATACTTGATTCTTCGCCTGATTTTGATTTTATCGTAACAATTTGAGGTTTATTTTCAAATTCATCTAAATATTTTGTATAAGAACCTGCTCCAATATATTTTACAGGATCTCCATTTACTAAAATTTCACCATTTAACTTATATAATCCTAAACCTGTTTTTTTTAATAGACTTATAGTAACAGCACTTTTACCTTCTTTCCAATTTGAACCAGAATAATCTAGGCTTGTAGTGTTTGTTTCAGTTGGATATAAATTATTAACGTAATATGCTTTCAAAGCTAAATTCTTTATACTATTTGTATTTTCTGTTAATGAATCAGCAACCATTTTACCTATTGCAGCACAACCAAAAACAGAAAAAGAAATTGAGAGCGATAGGAAAAATATTTTATATTTTATTTTCATAATTTCACGAGAAGTATAATTTTATATTAAAAATAATTATAACAAAAATTTAACCTTATTAATCTTATAAATACTTTGAGATAAAATATTTTACTATTTTATCCCTTAAAGTATATTTTAGATATTTCTAATCAATTAACAGTACAGGTTTATTAGTATGGTGTATAACATAATTGCTAACACTTCCTAAAAGAAAACTTTCTACGCTTCCCATACCTCTGCTACCTATTACAACAACATCACATTCTTTATCTTTAAGTGCTTTTACAATCAAAGAACCTGCATCTCCATTTTCATGTAAAACTTCAACTTTTATATTTTCTGCTTCAAAAATATTTTTTGTGGAATTTAAAATTTTTTCTCCATATTCAATTAAATCTTTTCTTATTTCATTACTATAATGATTCACTCCTATTGCTGCTGTAGGATGTCCATAAAATAAAGAAATAAACTCATAAGTATGCAGTATAACAACTTCAGAGTTAAATTTTTTAGCGATCTCTAGTGCATAATCTAATGCTCTTTTTGAGTTTTCTGAACCATCTGTAGGAAAAAGAATTTTTTTAAACATAGTAACCTCTTATTTATTATAATATAATAAAATCTCAATATATTTTTCAAAAAATAGAAATATACAATAGTATTTTAACATATTTTTTTTCAAAGTTTTTGTTTTTATAATTTCAAATAAATTTTTAAAATAATAGTTTTTTACTATCTTGATTTACTCTCAAATACTTATAAGTTTTTTCAATAAAAAGATCAAAATAGCTTAAAGAATTTTCTATTCTAGAATAAATCATTGCTCCTTGATAACCTAAAAAAATATCTTCAGTTATATCTTCGGAGCTTTCTCTTATTGATATATTTCCATTTTTTTGACCTTGTTCAATTTTTTCTTTTATCATAACTTTAAATTCTCTAAGACAAAATAAAGGAATATCAGCAAGTTCTGGATTAATATGCCTTAATTCAAGAGCTGTATTTGAGAAAACACAACCTATGACTTTATTATCCCAATATAACCAAGTTTTAACATTCTTAAAAAAATTAATTAATCCTTCTAATTCATTATTATTTTTTTCAAATGAAGGTAAAAAAACATTTTTTTTAAAGTATGATGATGATACATTTATACAAGCTTTGAAAAGCTCTTCTTTTGTAGGATAATGATATGTAAGATTACCTTTAGAAATACAACATTCTTTACTTATCATATTCATAGAAGTAGAATGATAACCGTTTTTTCTAAGTATTTCTATTGCTATTGTTAATATTTTTTTTTGTGTACTCATAAAAAACCCAACCTTGTGGGATATATGCTTTTAACAAAAATAAATCCACTACGGGGATACACCATCCTAGTTTTAATATAAAACTAATAAGGTTAAATAATTATATCATAAATTATTTTTTTTTCTAATAAGTCAACTATAATTACTTTTTGGATATTATTTTAATTTATATTATAAAAAAATGAAAAGTAAATTTGATTGGCAAGATATAAAAGTATATAACGAGATTCTTTTTCAATATTATGAAGGTATTGCAAAGATAAGTATTAATCGCCCTGAAGTTCATAATGCTTTTACTCCTTTAACTGTTAGAGAAATGATAGAAGCAATGGAATTAGCAAGACAAGATGAAAGAGTTGGAGTAATAATTTTAACTGGAGAAGGTGGAAAAGCTTTTTGTAGTGGTGGAGACCAAAGAGTTAGAGGTCATGGTGGTTACATTGGAAATGATGGTGTTCCTAGACTTAATGTATTAGATCTTCAAAAACAAATTAGATCTTGTCCAAAGCCTGTTGTAGCTATGGTTGCTGGCTGGGCTATTGGTGGTGGTCATGTTTTACATGTAGTTTGCGATCTTTCTATTGCAGCAGAAAATGCAAGATTTGGTCAAACAGGACCTAAAGTTGGTAGTTTTGATGGTGGTTTTGGTGCATCTTATTTAGCAAGAGTAGTTGGACAAAAAAAAGCAAGAGAAATTTGGTATCTTTGTGAACAATACGATGCTCAAGAAGCATTAGATATGGGATTAGTAAATAAAGTAGTTCCTTTAGATAAATTAGAAGAAACAACTGTTGATTGGTGTAAAAAAATGCTTACCAAGAGTCATACAGCATTAAGACTTCTTAAGTCTTCTTTTAATGCAGAATTAGATGGTCAAGCTGGTATTCAAGAACTTGCAGGAAATGCAACTCTTTTATATTATTTATCTGAAGAAGCAAAAGAAGGTAAAAATGCTTTTATTGAAAAAAGAGAACCTAATTTTGATGATTATACACGTTTTCCATAAAAATATATAATAAAAAATGTTTTTTACGAAACAATATTGTTAATAAAAGTGTTTCCTTTTGAAGGCTTCTAAAAATTGTATTTTTTTTAAATTACAAGGTTAAAAGTCAAAGATTGTGTATGGAACGCTTTAAAAGCGTTCCTTTTTAGTGACGAGTAGTAAAATAAATATTATCTATTATTTGTTATAAAACTAATTGCTAACGGGCCAAAAATAATTATAAAAATCGTTGGAAAAATAAATAGAGCAATAGGAATAATCATTTTTACAGGAGCTTTTTGTGCTATTTCTTGAGCTTTTTGCCATCTTATATCTCTTATAATATCACTTTGTATTTTTAAAGTTTTAGCCAAACTAGTACCCATTTGCTCGGCTTGTATAATTGCTATTATTACAGAAGATAACTCTGTTAAATCAACTCTTTTTGCCATATCTCTAAGTGCTTGTAATCTGGGTTTTCCAATCTGAACTTCTTTTAATGTTCTATCAACTTCGTCTTTTAGATCACTTGGTTTAGACTTTTCAACAACTTTATTTAAAGCTTCATTTATACCCATACCTGCTTCAAGACAAATTGTTAATAAATCTAAAAAGGTTGGTAAATGCTTAAATATTTTATTTTGTCTTTCATCTATTTGTCTGTTTAATCTTGCCATTGGATAATAATAACCAGCCAAAGCTCCTAATGGTGTAAAAATCATTATCTGAGTTATACTAAATTCAAAAAGGATAAATAATAATAAAAAAAGAATCGGGAATACAATAGCTAATAAAACTCTATTTGCAACAAAAGAAGTTGGATCTTTATCATATTTACCAGCTTTAATTAATTTAGCTTCAAGATCTGCTTTAGCTGATGCGTTAAGTAATCTATCTGCAACAGGATTAAAATTTTTACCTAATCTTTCAACTTCTTGTCTTAATTTATTATATTTTTTATCAACATCTCTTTTTGTTTGTTCTACATCATGAGTTAGTTTTATTTTTTCTAACCTGTTGGTTATTTCTTCTTGTTGTTTTGGTTTGGCAAAAGCCAAAATAAACATCGTAATACTTACTAATACAAGTACGACAATTATTAATATGTTTAAAAGATTTCCCATTTTTAGTATTTAGAGTTTTTATCAGCCGCACTATTATTTACGATAGCAACACTAGCACTAGCTCCAACTCTTGTTGCACCAGCTTTAAGCATTGTTAAAGTTCCTAATGTATCACGAATTCCGCCAGAAGCTTTTACACCTAAATTAGGGCCAACGGTTGATCTCATAAGAGCGATATCTTCTTCTGTTGCTCCACCAGGGCCGAAACCAGTAGAAGTTTTTACAAAATCAGCGCCAGCTTTTACAGATAATTGACATGCAATTACTTTTTCCTCATTAGTTAATAAAGCTGTTTCTAAAATAACTTTTAATATTTTACCTTCACAAGCTCTTACAACTTGTCTTATATCATCTTCAACTTTAGAATAATCTTTACTTTTTATTGCACCAACATTTATAACCATATCAATTTCATGAGCACCATCTAAAATAGCTTTTTTAGTTTCAAATACTTTAGTTTCAGTCGTTGTAGCTCCTAAAGGGAAACCAATAACAGTACAAACTTTTACAGGACTACCTTGTAACAATTTTGCACATAAAGAAACAAAATGAGGGTTTATACAAACAGACGCAAAAACATATTTTCTAGCTTCTTCACAAAGTTTTTTAATTTGTTCTTCATTAGCTTCTGGTTTTAATAAAGTATGATCAATATATGATGCAAGATTTATTGGAATGTCTTTCATATTAAGATTTGCAGCAACTCTATCTGCACCAGTTTTCATTAATACATCTACTTTAGATAAACATCTTGAAATACAATCATGTGTTGTACAAGTAAAACAGCTATATTCTTCAGGAGTTCCTTTATTGTCAGTAGCACAAACATCAGCTTTGGCCTTTTCATAAAAACTATTATTTGTAGCAGGAGATTTTGTAACTTGAGAAACAAAACTTTTTTGAATATCTAAAATATTACAAACTAAAGCTTTAGTTTTTAGAACATCTGCTTTTATATTTTCACTAGGATTGTATTCACCTGAAGGAACAAGAAAAACTTTAGAATTCATAGCTAAAGCATTTACTAAGCAAGCCGTAGAAACATTTGTTCTATCAAGCTTTGATACTTTTTTTAGATAGTTTTCATTATTTACTGGAACTATAAAAATATCACCATTTATTAATTTAGCATTTTGTATATTTGAAAAATCAATAAAATTAAGCTCTATATTTGAATTTCTGAGTTCTCCATTATCTTGCATTGTTCTTCCCCATTTAGGAAAAAAAGCTTTAACATTATTTTTTTTCTTAAATTCAGATAAAAGAGATGAAAAAGAAGATAAATTAATATCTACGTTAGGAACAAGAAATATTATAGTCTTTCCAGATATATTTACTTCATTTCCTATTGAAATAGATGAACCTTTTGTTCCTGTAAGTTCATTCATAACTTCTTTTACTGCTACATTTACAAGCTCTTTATAATTCATAAGAAACCCTGAAAAAAATATATTTACTACCTTGTTTTAAAACATTATAACAGTATATTTTTGTATTATATTTAAGTCAACATAATTCTAAGTAAAAAATTCAATAATGATTATTATTTGTATCTATTAGTTGTATTCATCAAGAACAAAATCAGGTAATTTTAGCAATAATTCTTTTAATATATTACTAGTAGCTTCTTTTTTATGCATATTTTCACTTAAATATCTCTTCCAAATTTTTGTACCTTGTTTATGATTAAAAAGATTAACTAAATGTACTAATAATTTATTTGCTTTTATTTGAGAATTTGTAAGATTATCGACATAAGGAATTAAATTTTCTATTATTTCTCTTCGATTAAGCTTTTTTGAATCATCATCAAAAAATATTTTATCAAAATCTGAAAAAACATAAGGGTTTTCATAAGCTTCTCTTCCTATCATTACTCCATCTGTATAATTTAAATGATTTTGAATATCTTCTACAGTTTTTATACCACCATTTATTTCTATTATTAAATTAGGAAAATCTTTTTTTATTTTATAAACGTAATCATATCTTAAAGGTGGAACAGTTCTATTTTCTTTTGGGCTTAATCCTTTAAGAATAGCACTTCTTGCATGAACAATAAATTTTTCACAACCTGCTTCAGAAACTATTTTTATAAAATTATAAAGGTCTTCATAACTGTCTTTTTCATCTATTCCTATTCTATTTTTTATTGTTATGGGAATTTTTACATTTTTTTTCATTTCATTTACACATTCAGCTACAACTTCAGGTGTTGTCATTAAACAAGCTCCAAAATTTCCATTTTGAACTCTTTCACTAGGACAACCAATATTTAAATTTATTTCATCATAGTTCCAATCTTCACAAATTTTCGCACATTCAGCTAATTTTTGAGGATTATCTCCACCTAGTTGTATTACTAAAGGCTTTTCTATTTCTGAAAAATCTAATAAATGGTTTTTATTTCCATTAAGAATTGCGTTCATCGTTATCATTTCTGTATAAAGAAGGGTTTTTTTGGTAATTTGACGCATAAAAAATCTATAATGTCGATCAGTCCAATCCATCATAGGTGCAATGCTAACAGGGTATTTTTTTATCATTATTTTTTTATCATACTCAGCCCAAACCCCTCTCTATAGATATAGAGAGGGGCTTTATAGGATACTCCCCTTCTATTTAAAATAGAAGGAGATGAGTTATCTTAGTATCTATAAGCTTCTGGTTTATAAGGACCATCAATATTAATAGACAAATATTCAGATTGTTCAGCAGTTAAAACATCAAGCTCTACGCCTAATTTTGCTAAATGTAATCTTGCTACTTGTTCATCTAATTTTTTAGGTAATGTATAAACTTGTTTTTGATAATTTTCATTATGAAGCCAAAGTTCTAATTGAGCTAAAACTTGGTTTGTAAAAGAAGTTGACATTACAAAAGAAGGATGTCCTGTTGCACAACCTAAATTTACTAATCTTCCTTCAGCAAGAACAAGAACATCTTTTCCGTTAATAGTATATTTATCAACTTGAGGTTTTATTTCTATTTTTGTATCACCATAGTTAGAATTTAACCAAGCAATATCTATTTCTATATCAAAATGCCCTATGTTACAAACAACAGCTTTATCTTTCATCATTTTGAAATGTTTACCTTGAATTATATCTTTATTTCCTGTTGTTGTTACAATAATATCAGCTTGTTTTACTGCGTCATCCATTTTCATAACTTGATAACCTTCCATAGAAGCTTGTAAAGCACAGATTGGATCAATTTCAGTAACAATTACTCTTACACCGTTATTTTTTAAAGATTCAGCAGAACCTTTACCAACATCTCCGTAACCAGCAACAACAGCTACTTTACCAGCAAGCATAAGATCTGTTGCTCTTCTGATTGCATCAACTAAAGATTCACGGCAACCATATTTATTGTCAAATTTTGATTTTGTAACAGAATCATTAATATTTATTGCAGGCATTAAAAGAGTTCCATTTTTATATCTTTCGATTAATCTATGAACACCTGTTGTTGTTTCTTCAGATAAACCTTTAATTCCTTCAGCAAGATGAGTATATTTATCAAAAACAAGGTTTGTAAGATCTCCACCATCATCAAGAATCATATTTAATGGTTTTTCTTTTTTATCATTATCAAAAAATAATGTTTGTTCTATACACCAATCAAATTCTTCATTATTCATGCCTTTCCAAGCAAAAACAGGTACACCCACAGCAGCCATTGCAGCAGCTGCATGATCTTGAGTAGAAAATATATTACAAGATGACCATCTTACTTCAGCTCCAAGTACTATAAGTGTTTCAATAAGAACAGCAGTTTGAATTGTCATGTGTAAACAACCAGCAATTCTTGCTCCAGTTAAAGGTTTTGTTTTGCCATATTGTTCTCTTAATGACATAAGACCAGGCATTTCAGCTTCAGCTAATTCTATTTCTTTTCTTCCCCATTCTGCAAGTGAAATATCTTTTACTTTAAAATCATTTTTTACTTTTGTTTCTGTTGCGGACATATTAGTTCCTTCTCCAAAAAATTTACATTTCATAATATTCTAGCTAGGATTTTGTGATAAAAATCTCTAAACAAAACATATTGTACCATTTTTTACTTTAAATAATATTCACTTTAACAAAATAAATATATAATTAATCTGTATTAAATTTTGGTTTAGGAAATTAAAAGTATTTTATGGAAAAAATATTAATTCTTGATGGTGTAGATAAAACTGCAATAGATGTACTCAAAAATGATTTTGAAACTGATGTAAGAAATACTATATCAGAAGAAGAACTTAAATCTATAATAAAAAATTATTCTGCATTGATTGTAAGAAGTCAAACGAAAATTACTAAAGAAATTATAGATCTTAGTAATTTAAAAATAATAGGAAGAGCTGGTGTTGGTGTTGATAATATAGATGTTGAAGCTTCAACAAGAAAAGGAATAATAGTTGTTAATTCTCCTGATGGAAATACAATTGCAGCAGCTGAACATACATTAGCTCTTTTAATGTCAGTTGCTAGACATATTCCAAATGCAAATCAAAGCCTTAAAAATAATGAATGGAAACGTAAAGAATATACAGGAGTAGAACTTTATAATAAAACCATTGGTATTATTGGTTTAGGACGAATTGGAAGCCATGTTGCTAAAGTTTGTAAAGCATTGGGTATGAAACTTATAGGCTATGATCCTTTTGTAAATAAAGCAAAAGCTGAAGAAATGAGTATAGAAATTTGTGAATTAGATAAAATATATGCTGAATCTGATTTTATAACAATTCATGTGCCACTTACTAATGAAACTAAAAACTTGATTAATATTGATACAATGAAAAAAATGAAAAAATCAGCTAGAATTATAAACTGCTCAAGAGGCGGAATTATAAACGAAAATGATTTAGCTTATGCCATTGAAAATAATATTATTGCAGGAGCAGGAATAGATGTTTTTGAAAAAGAACCTTTAAAAGATAGTCCACTTCAAAAAGTTTATGAAAAATTAATTATAACCCCTCATCTTGGTGCTTCGACCCAAGAAGCTCAAATCAATGTAGCTATTGACGTTGCTACACAAATAAAATCATTTTTAAAAGGTGAAGGAGTTAAAAATGCGGTAAATTACACATCTATGGAAGCTAAAAAAGAATTAAAACCATATATTAGTTTGTCTGCAAAAATAGGTTCTTTTTTAGGTCAATTAGGCGATTCAAATATAAAAAGTATTGAAGTTGAATATATGGGTAAATTAACTGAAGAAAATACCAAATCAATTACATTAAGTATAATAAAAAATATACTCTCTCAAATTTTGGGTGATACTGTTAATTATGTTAATGCTTTATTAGTTGCAAAAGACAGAGGAATTCAAATAAAAGAAACAAATTCGTCAATTGAAAGTGATTATAAATCTGAAATTCTTGTTAAAGCTATTTTTGAAAAAAATGAACGATTAATTTCAGCTACAGTTTTTCATGATGATCAAGAAAAAATCGTTCAAATCGATGATTATAAAATAGTTTTTGAGCCTAAAGGTAAATTTTTACTAACTATAAATATGGATAAACCAGGTATGGTTGGAAAAATTGGTAATGGTTTAGGAGAAAATAATATAAATATTGCTAATATGTCATTAGGTAGAAATAATAAAAATGCAATGATGATAATAAATATTGATGAGACTATTCCTGAAAATATTTTAAAAGAGCTAAAAAATATGGAAGGGATTCTTGATATAAAATATGTAAATCTTTAATTTATCATTAAATAATGGTAAATTGTTTATTGAATTGTTTAACTAATTTTGTTTTATAATTTATAATAGTATTCATTATGAATAAATTTTTTTGAGGAAAATTAATGAGTAGTTTAACGACATCAAATTTGCTTATTAGTATCGGTGTTGCATTCGATGCACAATTGAAAGCTGCTGATAACTTATTTTTCTCAGCAGCAGTTGATTTTTCAGATCCAACAAGACCCTTGTTTGGAGGCTCTATCGGAGATCCATCAGGTAATGCAGCTGCACTATATACTCCTAACGCAGTTGGTTATGCAAGTGTAAATAATCCAGTTTCTGGAGATCCAACAACTGTTAGACAAATATCAACAGCAGAAGGACCTAGATATCTTGTTACTGATTCAAATGGTAGAGAGATAAAAGTTGAAAATTCTGCTACGGCTAATGGTACTTACAGAAATACACCTAGATATATAGTTAAATCAGATGGAATTATATATGATAATTTAGCAGTTGTTTCAGGTGGAGCTGGTACAGGTCAATGGGGAATTGTAGATCCAACTTCTACTCCTCCTACTGGTTTTACTCAAGCATTAGCTCCTAATGCTGCGGGTATTGGAGTTCAACACTACTCTAGACCTGTTGGAAGAATAACTTTTAAAGCGAAAGAAGGAGCAACTTTAGCTAGAGCTCAAGATGATTTACAAAGAACAAGTACTATTGTACAAATTCTTACAAGATTACTTGAATCTATACAAAGTGAAGCTCAAGGTTTTGCAAGTTTGATAAGATAATATTTTATAAAAAAAAGAGGTTTAAAAGCCTCTTTTTTTTTGTTTAAATTTATGTTTTTTATCTTATTATTTTTCATTTTTAAGTAATTATAAAAAAATAATCTTAGCAAAAAAAGTAATTTGAATATACAATATATATATGTTTTATTTTATTAATAATACCTTGAAGCTCTGCTCCGAGGTGTAACAAAATGAAATTTTGTTTCCAAAGCTTTGCTTTGGTGTTAATACAAACATGGTTCCCAGTAATCTGGGATTTATTATAAGGTAAATACCTTAGTTTTGAGCGTATTTATCAGCTTATTTATGAGGTTTGTTTGTGGGTCTTTTAGATATTTTCAAGCCAAAATGGCAACATAGTGATCCAAATATTAGAAAAGAAGCTATAAAATCACTACAGGATCAAAAAATATTAACAGAAATTGCTAAAAATGATTCTGATAATAATGTAAAAAAAACAGCTATCGAAAAAATAACTGATTCAAATACTTTAAGAGATATAATTGATAGTTCTTCAGATTTATCTATTCAACAAACAGCTATAAAAAAAATAACTGATCAAAATATTTTATCTAATATTATAAAAAATACAAAGGTATTTGAATTAAAAGAAACCGCTATAAAAAAAATAACTGATCAGAAAATGCTTTTTGAAATAGTAAAAAGTGAAACTATGTTTTCTATTTGTATTTTTGGAATAAACAAAATGACTAATAATGGTTTTTTAGTTGAAATATTAAAAAATCATAAAAACTTTGAAGTTAAAGAAGCCGTTGTAAGAAAAATATCTGATCAAAATATGTTAGTTGATATTGCAAAAAATAATGATGATGAAAATATCAAAATATCTGCTATAAGACGAATAACAAGTATCGATATCCTTTCAGAAATTTTTAAAAATGAAGCTAGTTCTAAAATAAAAGAAGAAGCTCTTACTACCTTAAAGATGGAAGTAGAAAAAATAACTGATACTAATCTTTTAGACAATATAATAAAAAATAATCCTATATATCAAGCAAGAAAAATGGCTTTTTTTAAAAAATTAAATAATATAAATACCATAAATATTGCTGAAACAACCAAAGATAATACAATAATAGAGGATATTGCAAAAAATGATGAAGATGTAAATGCAAGAGAAACAGCTGTAAAACGAATAACTGATATTAATATATTAGAACAAATTTCTATTAATGATTCTAGTATCTTAATAAAATCTTTTGCTGTAAGTAAAATGACTGATGAAAATATGCTTTTAAATATTGTAAATTCTTCTAATATTACACAAATATGCGAAGCTGCAATAAATAAAATAAATGCTAAAGAAATTTTATTTAAAATTGGTAAAAAACACCCTATTTATGAAATAAGAAAAATTGCTTTTTTTAAATTTACTGGTAATTACAAAATTGAAACCTTAATTGATACGATTGATGATCAAGAAATATTAGGCGATATTGCAAAAAATGAACCAGAGAAAATAATGAAAAATAGAGCATTACGACTATTAACAGATCAAAATATTATTTCTGATATTGCGAGTAATGATTCAAACTTTATTTCCAGATTAAATGCACTAGAAAAACTTTCTGATCAATCATTATTACAAGATGATGAAATACAAGATTTTATTCTTAATGTTTTTGATAAAATTAATGATAATAATATAAAAAGAGATTGCGTTGCTAAAATAAAATCTCAAAAAATCTTGTTAAAAATAGCAACAAATACAAATGAAAGTATATATATAAGAAGAGATGCTGTAGAAAAAATAACTGATAAGGAAATTTTGGCTCTTCCAGATTTACAAAAATTACTTATAGAAATAGTTTCTAAAAGTGAAAATTCTAATTTTAGGTATGTAGCTGTAGAAAAAATAAATAATTTAGAATTTTTAGAATATCTTTTATTTAATGATCAAGATTATTGGTTAAGAAGTATTGTTCTTAAAAAAATAGATAATTTAGATCTTTTTGAAAAAATATTAAAAACAGATCCTAGTATGAAAGTAAAAAAACTTGCTGTAGATCTTTTAGCAACTAAATATGAAAATTACTCTATTTTATTTGATGTAGCATTAAAAGAAACTGATTTAGAATTAACAGAATATGCAGCATTAAAAATAAAAGATAGAGCTACTCTTTTTGATCTTATTGATATGATAGAAGATCCTAGGTTGAGTGATAGTATTGCAAAAAATCATGAAGACTATGATGTTAGAATTTATGCAGCTCAAAAACTTTATGAAGTAAATTCTACTGAAACTTTATTAGAAATATTGGTAGATTCTAAAATACTATATGATATTTTTAAAAATGATTTTTCTGAAGAAAATCAAAATGTTGCATTAAATAAAATAAAAGATGAAAATATGTTAATTGAAATAGCTAAAACTCATCATAATTGGAAATATAGAGCTAAAGTAATTAAAAATATTAAAAATCAGAAAATTCTTTATGATATTATTAAAAATGACAATGTTGTTGAAGTTCATAAGGAAGCTGTTAAAGAAATTACTGATGAAAATTACTTAGAAAAAATTGCAACTGAACATGAAGATAGTATGGTAAGAATTTTTGCCCTAAATCAAACAAAAAATCCTATGACTTATTCACTTGTAGCAAGAAAAGATCCTATTGTAGATGTAAGAATGGCTGCCATAATAAAAGTAACAAATGAAGATATTTTATTTGATATAGCAAGAAATGATACAAGTAATTTTGTAAGAAAAGCAGCAAAAGAAAAAATATCAAATCCACAATATTTAGCGTTTTTGGAAGAGGTTTAAATTATGGCAATAACAGACTATGACATATTAAAAATTCTTGGTGTTGGTGGAATGGGGTCTGTTTTTTTGGCAATGGATCCAAGATTAGAAAGACAAGTAGCCATAAAAAAAATAAAAGTGCCTGAAAATCTTGATGAACAAAGCCATAAAGAAATGGTTCAACGTTTTTATAGAGAAGCAAGAGCGGTTGCCAATATAAGTCATCCAAATATTGTTATAGTTCATGAACTTGGCGAAGATAAATCTGATAATCAATGTTTTATGGTAATGGAGTTTCTTGATGGCAAATCATTAGAATATATTCAGGAAGAAATGAAAATTTTACCTATTTCATTATTACTCAAAATAGCTATTCAAGCATGTGATGCACTGCATTTTATTCATCAAAAAGGTATTATTCATAGAGATATAAAACCAGCGAATCTTATTTATTGTAATACAGGAATGTTAAAAATAACTGATTTTGGACTTGTAAGAGGAAATGATAATCTTAATCTCACTAGGGCAGGAGCAATAATGGGCAGTGTTCTTTTTATGCCACCAGAACAAATAGAGAATCCTAAAGGAGTTGATTTTAGATGTGATATGTATTCATTGGGAGTAACTTTATATAATTTACTTTCAGGTGAATTTCCTATCTATGGTGATGATGTATATATGATAATAAGAAAACTTATTGCAGAAGAGCCTGTTAAATTATCAGAATATAATTCAAAAATCCCTCCAGAACTTGAAAAAATAATAATGAAATCTATATCTAAAAAAAGAGATGATAGATTTGAGAGTATGGATGAATTTAAAAAAGCCTTGATTATTTTTTCTAAATCTTTGGGATATGATATTTCAGATAATGTATCACCTTTTAGCAATTTAAAAAAAGAAAATAATAATGATTTTTCATCTACTCTTATTATGAATAATCAAAAAAGTAATAATGAAGTGTTAGAAAGAACTATTGTTTTGGCAAAAGATACTGCTGTAAATGAAATAGAACAAACAAAAGTTGATATTTCATCAGAAACCAAAAGAGGTGATTTTAATGTAGAAATGACAAAATCTTCTGTACCAACAATAAAAGATTTACCACCAAAATATATGATAACCAAAGAACTTGGTCGTGGTGGAATGGGTGTAGTTTATTTGGCTCATGATAGAAGTTTAGATAGACAAGTAGCTATAAAAGTTTTAACTTTTGAAATATACGAAGATAATCCAGAATTACAAGATGAAACTATTTATACTTTTAAAAGAGAAGCTTTAGCTATTGCAAATTTGAGTCATGATAATATTGTAAATGTATATGATATTGGACAAACCAAAAGCGGATTACATTATATTGTAATGGAACTTTTAGAAGGTCAACCAATGTCAAAATTAATAGAAGATGGAAGACCAGCTGTACCAGAAATAGCATTAGATGCAATAATTCAAATTTGTGATTCATTAACCTATATTCATAATCATAAAGTTATTCATAGAGATATAAAACCAGAGAATATAATGTTGTCAGAAAAAGGGTTAGCAAAATTAACAGATTTTGGAATTGCTAAATTTATGGATGATAAACCAGTTAAATCTGCTGGAAATCTTGTAGGAACTGTTTTATATATTTCACCAGAACAACTTCAAACACCTGATTCTGTTGATGGTAGAGCAGATATGTATTCTTTAGCAGTTTCTTTATATCAACTACTAACAGGTAAATTACCAATAGATGGTGATGAAGTTCGTCAAGTAATTTTAAAAATAATGACCGAAAAACCTCAACCAGCGAGTAGATTAAATGCCAATTTACCTAGAAGTTTGGATGAGATTTTATTTAAGGCATTAGCTAAAGATAAAAATGAGCGATATAGAACGGTTAATGATTTTAAACTTGCATTAATGGGAATAGCAAAGTATAAAGATTATTTAGCATCTAAAAGGAAAATATCTGAATCAACAGAAGAAACTAAAAAAGTACAAAGAAAAGTAGCTGAATATACTGGACACGTAGATCTTAATTGGCTAGAAAATATAGGTGATAAGTTAGATATAGAACAAACTTATTTTACAAGAAGTATAGATTATGTTGTTCCTCAAATAGTTGTAAAAGAAGTAAGAGAGTTTTTAGATTCTCTTACAATGAAATCATTAGATTCTAAAAAAAGACATTGGGAAGCAAAAATAAAGCAAACTGCTGAAGATTTTGAAAAAAATACCCTTATCCCTATAAAACTTAAATCTATACTAACTGCATTAAGTAAGCACATGCCTGTTACAGAAGTTTTACATATTTTAGTTTCTATTGATAATAATTTAACAATTGGGCAAATGATAGAGAATTTTTATGCAAAAAATAAATTAAGAAATATTTTTAATATTTTATATACTTTTTCTCAAACAGAAATTATAAAATTTCATATTATTCAACATACAAAAGGTAAAATATATTTAGGTGAAATGTTAATAAATTTCTTTTTTATTACACGAGAAGATCTAAAAAAAGGGCTTAAAGAACAGCCTCCATCACCGCCAAAACCCCCATTAGGTGAAATATTAATGAGAACAAGTGGGTTAAAAAATGAAAACTTATTATATACACTAAGAATGCAAGGGTGGTATAAAGGTATTTTTAGCAAATAATTTTAGGATATTTTAATATTTTTTGCTTTTACTTAAATTTTTGTTTATTGGTGAAAAAAATTGATTAATTCTGATTTTTCTAAAGAGTTTTTTTTTATTACGTCAAGAAGTGGAGGAGCTGGTGGACAAAATGTAAATAAAGTTTCGACAAAAGTAGAATTACGTTTTGATGTAAATAATTCACAGCTATTAACAGAAGAGGAAAAAAAATTATTATTTGAAAAAATAGGAACTAAAATTAACTCAGATGGTTACCTTCAAATTGTTTGCCAGACAGAAAGAAGTCAATTATTAAATAAAGAGCAATGTGTTAGAAAATTTTATAAATTATTAGAAAAAAGTTTTTTTAAGCAAAAAGATAGAAGAGCTACAAAACCATCCTTTTCATCAATTAACAAAAGAATTCAAAGCAAGAAAAAAGAAGCTACAAAAAAAATTGCACGAAATAGACAAAATATTGATCCTGATTTATAGGATTTTAATTTATAATTATTTTTGAACTATCAACAACTTTTCCAACAATAAAAGCATTTATACTATTTTCTTTTAATTTATCTAATAATAAATCAGAATATTTTTTGTTTACGCTCATTAGCAAACCACCAGAAGTTTGAGGATCTGATAATAAATATTTTTGTACAAGAGTTAATTTATTATCAAAAATAGCAATATCTTCTACACTTTTTAAATTATCTTTACAACCAGCAGGAATAGAACCTTTTTCTGCAAATTCTAAAGCTTTCTCATAAAAAATAAAATTAGAAAAATATATTTCAGCACCTTTATTACTACCCAAACACATTTCTCTTAAATGTCCTAAAAATCCAAATCCTGTTATATCTGTACAAGAATTAACTTCAGGCGTATTTATCATAATCTCACATGATTTATTATTTAATTCTGCCATCCCATTAATACATTCTCTTATATCATCTTCAGTTAAAAGCTTCCTTTTTAATGCTGTAGTTAATATGCCTGTACCAAGAGGTTTTGTAAGAATTAAAATATCATCTGTTTTTAAATTACAATTAGTATAAATTTTTTTAGGATGAATTAAACCAGTAACAGATAAACCAAATTTTACTTCTTTATCTTTTACACTATGCCCACCAACAAGAATAGCACCACTTTCTTTTACTTTATCTGCACCACCTTTTAAGATAGCAGATAAAACTTCGTCAGGAAGATTATTTGGAAAGCATAAAATATTCATAGCCGTAATTGGTTTACCACCCATTGCATAAACATCACTCAATGAGTTAGACGCAGAAATTGCACCATATAAATAAGCATCATCAACTACAGGCGTAAAAAAATCTAATGTTTGAACCAAAGCGGTTTGTTCATTTATTTTATAAACGCCTGCATCTTCATTTGTTGATAAATCAACTAACAAATTTTCACTTTCAAATTTTGGTAGTTGGGACAAGACCTGCCCCAATCGGGAACTCCCTATTTTAGAAGCTCAGCCACCAGATTCTGTAAGTTCTGTTAATTTATACTCTGATATACTCATATTTATTTTTATTAATAATACCTTGAAGTTTTGCTTCAAGGTTAAAAAAATTTCATTTTTTTTCCAAAGCTAAGCTTTGGTGTTAATACAAACAGGGCCCAGTACTCAATGGCATTAAGTTAAGTTATATACAATTGTAGGTGCGTATTGATATACGCACTTTTATTTACAATAAGATAAAATTATTTGTTATCAATAAAAACTTTGTCAATAATTATAATTACGTTATACATTTTTTTGTATTTACCATTTGTTTTATGCGTATGCAATACGCATCTACATTAGGATTGAACAGATTACAACAATTTAATTCCTTAACTTAATGACATTGCCCCAGTACTCTGGGAATCATTTTAAAGGGCTTATTTCTAACATAACTTTAGTTACATCTAAACCATTTTTACCATCAGTAAGAGGTTGAGTTTTATTTTTTATACAATCTATAAAATGTTGACATTCAAGTTTTAAAGGCTCTGTTTTATCTAATTCAGGAACAAAATAACCTTCATCTATTAATGAAAGTCCTTCACCTACTCTTTTTTCAAAAACTTTAACTTTTTCATTTTTAGACATATCATCAAAAACAATCATTCTTCTACTACCAACAATAGTAAATTGTCTTGTTTTATTTGGGTCTAACCAACTTACATGACCATTTCCAATAACACCATTTTCAAACTCTAAAGAAAAGAAAAAAGTATCTTCTATTCCTTTATTTATAAAATCTCCACCTATACCAGATGATTTTTTTATATTACTATCAACTAAATGCATCATTATTGATACATCATGAGGGGCTAAACTCCAAAAAGCATTTTCAGTAGTTCTTACTTTTCCTAAATTCAATCTTTGAGAAGAAATAGTATATAAATCTCCTAATTCTCCAGATTTAATGTAGTTTTTTATCCATGTTACAGCAGGATGATAAAGTAATAAATGTCCAACCATCAAAACTAGATTTTTTTCTTCAGCTATTTTTATAAGATCTTTTGCTTGATCTAAATCCAAACAAAGAGGTTTTTCTACAAAAACATTTTTGCCTTTTAATAAAGCATCTTTTGCTAAAGGATAATGAGAATCAGATGTTGTTGCAATAACAATACCTTCCAATGATTCATCATTTATAAGCTCCTCTGCTTTTGTTCTTACAGATATTTCAGGATTTATTTCTTTTACTTTTTCTAAGTTTTTTTCAAATAAATCACTTACCATTAATCTTGTGCAATCAGTAAGTTGATTATATGTTCTTACATGGTTGATTCCCCAACCACCTGCACCTATTACGCCAATTTGTGTCATTATAAACTCCAGTAGGTAAAACCTTTAGCTTCAATATCTTTTTTCTTTAATACACTTTTTATATCCATAAAAACAGGATTTTCAGTACAAAGTGATTTTATATGAGACCAGTCTAGAGATTTGTATTCATTATGAGAAACAGCATAGATAACACAATCAATATCTTTCATATCATCTATTTTTATCAAATGAGTTCCAAATTCTTCTTCAACATGCTCTTCTTCTGCTAAAGGATCATTTAAAAATACGTTTAGACCAAAATCTTTTAACTCTAGCATCATATCATATATTTTAGAGTTTCTTATATCTTTTACATTTTCTTTAAAAGTAACACCAAGCATAAGAACATTAGCTCCTTTTACAACTTTACCACTATGAATAAGTTGTTTTACAGCCATTTCTGCTACATATTTAGGCATACTATCATTTATTCTTCTTCCAGATAAAATCATTTGAGGATGATAATTTAACTCTTCACATTTATAAGTTAAATAATAAGGATCAACTCCTATACAATGTCCACCGACTAAACCAGGTGTAAAAGGTAAATAATTCCACTTTGTTCTTGTTGCATCTAAAACATCTTGAGTTCTTATGCCTAATTTTTCACAAATAAGTGCAATTTCATTTAAAAGAGCAATATTAATATCTCTTTGAGTATTTTCTATTACTTTTGACATTTCAGCAGTTTTTATAGATGCAGCTCTAAAAACACCTGGTTCGACTACTCTTGAATAAACTTCTGCAATTATTTCAAGTGTTTCTTCTGTATCACCAGAAACTATTTTTGTTATTTTATCAACAGTATGAACTGTATCTCCTGGATTAATTCTTTCTGGAGAATAACCGATATTAAAATCAACGCCACATTTTAATCCAGAATATTTTTCAAGCACTTTTGCACAAACATCTTCTGTTACACCTGGGTAAACAGTTGATTCATATACAACTATAGTACCTTTTTTCATATTTTTTCCAATTGACTCTGAAGATTTTTCTAAAAAAATCAAATCAGGTTTTTTATTTTGATCTACTGGTGTAGGAACAGCAACTATTATGAAATTATGCTCTTTTAAATCAGAAAAATTACTTGTAAAAGTAAGATTAGGGTTTTTTAAATCATTCGGATCCATTTCATTATTTATATCATATCCTTCTTTTAAACCAGAAACTCTTTTTTCATTTACATCAATACCCAAAACAGGTATTTTTTTTGCGAGTGCAGCAGCAAGAGGTAAGCCAACATAACCTAAACCAACTACAGCAACTTTTGAAATATTATTTTTACTCATTTTTATCCTTTAAAAACCACCTTTATACATATACAAAGTCATATAACAGTTGGTAACTGTTATATATGATAACTAAGAGACGTATTATAATACGTCTCAGTAGTAAATTATAGTTTTTTACTATTTAAAAAAATTTTCTTTTTTTATTACTATAAAATATTGTTGTTGTGATGTTATTTCAGGAACCATTGGTAAAGATAAACCTTGTTTTGCA
>ERZ1292630.1800-Hain-H41-02um-R3-1800-length-20460-cov-38_pt1 | contig 20460 bp, 25 predicted proteins | sample MGYA00564408_ERZ1292630 | MGnify/ENA primary metagenome ERZ1292630 (study PRJEB36523, sample SAMEA6512641) | groundwater metagenome | collected 2019-01-08 | study: AquaDiva: Metagenomics assemblies of 32 groundwater samples
AGCGCGCCCGCCGCTATTCGCTGGTTACCACCGATATTGCGTATGATCCCAAATTGGCAACGTCAATCGGTGGCGGACCAGAATTTTTTACGTATGAATTCTTGAGCAAATTAGGTATTACCAAAGATCAGGTAGAAATAATTGCTCAAAAACCTGGTGATATGCCCGCAGCTCTTATAAGCGGAAGTGTTGATGCAATAGCAATTTTTGATCCGTTTGCCTTCATCGCAGAAAAACAGATGGGCGATAAGGCGATTACGTTCACCGACGAAAGCGTGTGCTCGGAATTGTATGTGATTGAAGCTAAAGAATCTGTTACGCAAGATTACACTGCTCTCGAAAAGCTTCTAAAGGGATTACTTGAAGCCGAGAAATACACCAAAAACAAGCCCGAGGAAGCAAAAGCAGTGGTGATGAAATACACTAAACTCGACAAAGAAACAATTGATGGGATTTGGGGCAGTTTTGATTTCCGTATTGCACTTACTCCGCAATTGCTCGAATACCTTGATCGAGAAGCACAGTGGGCGAGAGACACCGGCAAAGTCAAAAGCGACACACCGACGCCAAACTTCCGCGACATTATTTTCGATGCACCTCTTAAGAAGATTGTTCCTGCTTCCGTAGAACTATGACATCAAAGGTGCAAAAGATTCTAATAGTAGTCCCGATTCTCACGATTCTTGCATTGTGGGAAGTCGTGTCTCGTACAAGCGTGGTTAATCCCGCCCTGTTCCCGCCAGCGTCACAAGTTGCAAGCGCGTTCGGTAACATGATAACGTCGGGCACTTTGTCTTCTGATTTGTCCGCAAGCGTGTGGCGTCTGCTCGCTGGATTGTGCGTGGGTTCTGTTATCGGTATCCTGCTCGGACTGCTCACGGGTCGAATAAGATCACTTGCTCACGCGCTTGCCCCAATCATCCACATATTGCGATCCATTCCTCCTGTCGCGATAATTCCACTTGTCATCGTGTGGTTTGGCATAGGCGACGGTGCGAAGATATTTTCTATCGCATTTGCGGTATTTTTCCCCGTGTGGATAAACACGCATGTCGGTGCCGAGCAAGTGCAACGTGTGTTTTTGTGGAAGGCAAAGTTAGCGGGCTTGGGGACACTTGCAACCATTCGTACCATCGCTCTCCCATCTGCAACGCCTTTCATAATTACCGGTATCCGCAACGGCATTGCACTTGCGTTCATAATGATATTTGTATCGGAGCTCGCCGGCGCGTCAAGTGGTTTGGGCTATCGTATATCTATTACGCAACTCGCATATCGCATCGACGAAATGATCGCCGCACTTATCGTGCTGGGTGCATTGGGCGCACTTACAGATCAGCTTTTTGTGTTCGGCACACGCAAGATTTTTCCATGGCTCGCACTTTCTTAAATATGAGCGGTATTTCTGTAAAAAATCTTTCGGTTTATTATAAAGATAACCACGTTCTTAAGGATGTTAATTTTAAAGCACAAAATGGTGAGTTCGTCGCCATTGTAGGTAAATCCGGCGACGGTAAAAGCACATTTCTCCACGCACTCTCCGGGCTGGTTCCTTATTCCGGTGATATATCTGTACCAAAAAATATAGGCATGGTATTCCAAAATCACGCCGTATTTCCGTGGTTGACCGTTTCTGGAAATATCGCTTTTGGATTGGAATATAGCACAGACGAAGAGCGGGTGAGTATCGTGCACGAACATTTGAAACTTGCAGGTCTTGAAGACAAGAAAGACAAATATCCGGCAGAACTTTCGGGCGGGCAAGTCCAGCGCATCGCCATTGCAACCTCCCTCGCACACAGTCCCGACGTGTTGCTGATGGACGAACCATACGGCTCGCTCGATGAGCACACGCGCGGCAACATGCAAAAATGGCTTCTTGATGTGTGGGCGAAACACAGGAAGACCATCGTGTTCGTCACTCACAGCATCGAAGAGGCGATTTTCTTGGCAGATCGTGTGTCGGTCTTGAATCACGGCACATTCACACACGAATTCATGGTGCCATTCGCACGACCTCGACGCGAGGAAGTGAAGTTCACGACGGAATTTAATACGTTGCGGAAAGATGTCTTCGAGGCACTCAATACTCCCGCTACAACACTCGCTAATATAGAGAAACGAATACCTGTTGGCCCCAGCAGAAAGTGATTTTGCTTAAAATGCGGTGAGAATAGGCGTTGCTAATTTCACGTTGCTCATTTTACTTGATGAGTAAGGAGTTGGCATGATACAGTAGTGACTATGAAGCATATAAAAAGCAAGATGTCCGTGTCTCCGCTCTCGGTCGAGTTTGATCGTGAGGAAGATGGCCGTTGGATTGCCGAGGTTCCCAAGTTGCCAGGCGTCCTCGCATATGGCGCTACAAAGCGCGAAGCTTTGCGGCGCGTCTATGCTGTGGCTCACATTTGAAAGACATCGGCGGGGCGGGAAACAATTCAAAAGTCAGACTTTTAAGTATTGTATCGGTTGGGGAGTAGAAGAATGGTGCCCAATGCACCTAAAAAAAACCGGCGCGAGCTTGAGAAAGCTCGCGCCGGGTGTCGCGTCATTATTGACGCAATCTCAGTTCGCACGGATTCAACAGTACGACGTTCGTGCCAAGGCCGAACAGATTGATTACGCCGATATGCTCCTCGCGCTGGCACTCACCGATATACGTCTGACCGACTCGGAAGTCGTTTGCCGCGAATTGTGCGCCATATCCTGAGACAAGATTGTAGCAATTTTCTGAGTCGTGGCACCACCCCCACATTGTGTACGTACGATCCATTTCACGACCCTCCGCGTATTTTTCACGCAAGGTTAGTTGCATGATATGGTTTCCTGTGACATCTTCGCGGACAACAACTCGTGTGACCTCCGCACTTTCTATGAGAAACGGCTCCGCAGGTCGCACCTCATAGAAAAACATATCGATTACGACGGAAACTATCAAGAGTAATGCCCCTGCCACATATAAACCAGCTAGAGACCAAAAGACCTGCGAGACAATCCTTGGCGTTTTCATCGGAACCTCCACTGTTGCATATTGGAGCATCCATGCTCCTGCACAAAAGTATCGTCAGACGGGACATATATTCTAGCCACATCGAGTCATTTTCCTTGAAGTAAGCCACTTGACATTCATATGCAGGGAAAAGTTGACGAAAAGCGCCGACACGTTTAAGATACGGGCATGGGCGACATCGAAAGGAAACTACAGTTGGTCGGGCTTTCGGAGCAGGAGGCGCGGGTGTTTGCGGCTATCGCGCACACGCCGCGCGCTTCTGTTTCAGATCTCGCGCGAGTAAGCGGCGTCAAGCGCACGAGCGTCTATGAATATCTCGATGGTCTGCTTGCCGCAGGACTCGTGCGTAAGGCGGTCGTCGGCAAGCGCATCCACTACGAGGCCCAGCCGCCGCAATCGCTCGTGCGCTTCGCGCGACAGAGGGAGAGGCTCGCGCAAGAACAAATACGACACGCCGAAGACCTCGCGACGGATCTCGAGCCGCTCATGGCGCATAGCGACGGCCGACCGCAGGTGCGCGTCTATGAGGGGCGAGCGGGTATCGACGAAGCGCACCGCATCGTGCTCGACACCTGGCAGGATCTCTACGCAATCTTCCCCCCGAAACATTTTTTCGATATGTTCTCCTTCACCGAGAATCACGAGCTCCTGATGATGGTGAAAGAGCGCGAGATCAAGCTCTACAATCTCGTCGAACGCTCGCCCGCGGCCGACAAGCGCCTAGCCATGCACGAATACGACGCTTTCGTGAAGAACAAGCTCTTGCCGCAGGGCGTATCGTTCTCATCGCACGTCCTCGCCTCGGCCGAGCGGCTCGCACTCGTGTCGTTCCCCACGCAGACCGCAACGGTTATAGACGATCCCACCGTCGCGGGCGTCCAGCGCACGCTGATGAAAACCTTGTGGGGGAGGTTGTAGCTGGTAAATTTGTAATTTCTACAATATTGCAAATCGAGATTTGAATAAAAACAACGATTTGATACAGTGCTCAATATGAAAATCATTTTTCTTAAAGACGTCGGCGGAGCGGGAAGGGTAGGGGAGGTGAAAGAAATTGCCAATGGATATGCAATGAATTTCCTGATTCCGCGAGGGCTTGCGGAACAAGCGACTCCGGAGAAGATATCTGCGCATGAAAAACGTGTGGCCTCCGATGTCGCTTCAAAAAAAGAAAAGGAGCAAAAATTAGCGAGCGCGGTTCATTCTCTGGAAGGCGCGCGTATAGAACTGAAAGTACGGGCAACCGAAAAGGGTGGATTATTCAAAGCGGTAACTGTTGCCGATATCATCAAGCTTTTGAATGTAGACATTCCGGAGGATGCTGTCCGACTCGAAAAACCGATCAAAAAAACAGGGGAGTATAAGATTGGCATCGTTTTGGGTACTGCCAAAGCGGAAATAACACTCGCGATAATCGCGAAGTCCGAGAAGTCTTAAACGACAACGTCGACAATTCCGCGACGCACGGAGCGTCCGTCAAAGTTGATTTTGCGCTTGGTGCGAAAATGTACAGTTCCCGCAGTACGTGCGAAAAGAGTGTGATCCACGCCAACGCCGATATTTTTACCGGCCATGATTGCAGTACCGCGCTGACGCACGATGATTTCGCCTATAGATACCTTCTGACCGTCTGCACGCTTAACGCCGAGATACTTCGGATTCGAATCGTTTAGATTTTTAGCGCTTCCGCCCGCTTTAGTTGTTGCCATAAAATTATAGTGAACAGTAAACAGTGGACAACAAGCAAAAATGCTTGAATACTGATACTGATCAATATGAATATATCAGAACTAAAACTAAAAATCAAGAATATAGTGGCAGACGCACTGCATGATTGGGGTGTTATTATGGTCGTCATGCTAGTCGGACTCTCTTCATTTGGTCTTGGACGGCTTTCCGCGATCGAAGAAGTAAGACCTGCTGTTGCTATACAAACGGCACAAACGGCGTCTGCTCCGCGCACGATCATCCAAGGAGGTCTTATTGTGGCTTCAAGGCGAGGAAGTGCCTACCATTATCCGTGGTGTCCCGGCGCGGAAACGATCACGGCAGAGAACAAAATATGGTTCAAGAATGAAGATGCGGCAAAAATTGCGGGATATACTCCGGCTAAGAATTGTAAGGGGCTGGTTAACGAGTAAGATACTGGCGTAAAAACATCACAATTATGCCATTCAATGAATTCGGGAAAGTACCTGCGGAAAGGGGAGCAAAAGCCGGCGCATTTGAGCGTCTAGACGAACAGCGCAACGCGAAGATTGAGAGAATGAAAGACGATGTCGCGAGTATCGCTACAAGATTGAAAGAACATCTTGCCTCAATGCAAAAAGAATTGCTCGATGGACGTTTTGCTGAATACGAAGATGATATAAACAGACGCACGGCCAATGATTTTTTATCAACACTTGATCAGGTTGCCGCCGGCCAGGAAGTCGGCATACGCGCCGGAGCATATATGCGCGCACTGGTGCTTGGTTCGACAATACGGCCGCCTCACACGGAAAAGAACGAAACGGCAGAGACAAACGCAAAGGAACGACGGTCGAGCACCACCATACATGCCGAGTTGGATAAGCAATTGCGGTTACACGAGAAGCAGATCGACGATCCTGTCACTGCATATTTTCCAGACGTCGTCAACGGCAATGAGCGGCTGCAATCGGCGATCTTTCGAGCGCGTATACCGGGTACATCGTTTACACTTGCAGAGCAAGTCAACCATTTTGTCAGGAGAGCTGAAATCAAGACGGGGTTGGCAGTCTCGATCCAGGACATCAGTACGTATCTCACGTTGCGAAGAAAAGATGGTGCCCTTTTACACCTCAACGACTTGCTTCCCGATGATGTGCACCTTGCGCCGATGTATATGAAAACTCCGCTTATTGCGACAGCTTCTCTTGTGGAGTCAAAGAATCTCTCGAACTATAACGGTTTCGAGAATATGCCAGTTGGGTCGATAATGAAGACGGCATTTTTCAATACAGAGATAGCTGGCGTAAAGACCAAGACAGTTACCTATGGCAATCTTGCCGAGCCGGGCGGTATGCTCACTCTACTGCATGAGACGGCGCACGCATGGCAAGAGGCGCATGGACATATGCGGAAAAAATACAACTTCAACGCATTCGAGATAATACTCGATACTCTTTTTCGTCTCGACAAGCTGGCGTCTAAATCGGCTTTGAAACAAGATCCAGAGGCGTACTCGAATGAGTTCATGTTGGCGGTAAACGCGTTGCGAGAGCGGCTCGGTATCGATTTCTGGGAAATCTTACCCTCAAGCGAAGAGCTGGGCAAAGGGGATGTGATGTATATGATACGGCCGTTATCGAAAACCATACATGAAGGCAAAAAAGAGAAACTCAACGAAATATTACGTGAAGCCGTATTGGAAGAGCGTGATGCGTGGGCAATAGCAATAAGGACGCTTCGCTTTCTTCGCAGACAAGAATTTAATCTTGAACCGACATTGCGCAACCAGTCGGATATCGAGGCCGTTGTTTATCGGTCGCTCGATAGCTATCAATACTATTTGGATAAAATCATAAAAAGAGGCGGTCAGTACGCATACACTCGCAAGAGGGGTTCACCATGATCGGGTACTATAAGAATCCGGAGGTCGATCAATACAAGGCGTGGTTGGAAAATAGGAGAAGGGAGGGTACAATCTCAATGTTGTTATGTTAGTCATTGACGTTGAGGCATCCGGGACAGAGGCTTCCAAACATTCCATTGTGTCGGTGGGAGCGCTTGATTTTGGGAATCCCACCAACAGATTCTACGAGGAATGTCGTATTTGGGATGGCGCACATGTCGAAGATGAGGCGCTGAAAGTAAATGGTTTTACTAAAGTGCAAATCACCGATTCGGGCAAACAAAGCGAGGCGGATCTAGTGCATTCCTTTTTGCGCTGGAGCGAGACGCTGGAAGAGCGCACTTTTGCCGGACAAAATGTTTCTTTCGATCGCGATTTTCTCAGAGCTGGCGCAGAACGCGCAGGTCACACTAAATGGTCATTTGCGCACCGCACCATCGACACGCATACGCTATGTTATATGCATATGATAAATAGGGGAATACAGCCACCGATAGATAAAAAGAAAAAACATTCTGCACTTAATCTTGATGCTGTGATGAGATATTGCGGTCTACAGAACGAGCCCGAACCGCACAATGCTCTGACTGGCGCGCTCTCGCATGCCGAAGTAATCTCTCGGCTTCTATATGAAAGAAAACTTCTTCCGGAATTTGCAAAGTTTGAAATTCCGTGGAAATAAGAGGGTTATTGACAGGGCAGTGGTCTGGTGAGTGATCATTATCCAATACACTGTACGTCGCACAATATATCTTTTACGCGGGTAGCTTGTGCGACATAAAGCCTATTTTAGGCTTAAACGGCAAGGATACATGCACATTTATGTCTACACATTCCTGTCTATCTCCCTTTTAATATGGCAAGTGGTGTGCGCGATCCGCAGAATGACTCAAAGATTTTCCATCCCATCAGGTGCTGCCCTTTTGGTAACTTTTTGTCTTTATTTTCAATAAGCTGTTCAAGCACCTTATCTGTAATGTCCTCGTTCATCTGTAGAAAAATTACTGGATATTGGCGCATGATTTCGGTCGCATATTTTGTTTGCTTACTATTGAGGCAACCCGTAAGATTGCGTCTATCGCTCGGATAGAAAACATCGACACAAAAGCCACCACGTTTGTCGTAGATGAAAAAGTCGGCGCGCGTGCGATGATCGTCAGTAAAGAGATATTCTCGGTGTACAAATTCTTTACCAAAACGTTTACAGAGAAATTCGTACACCTTTTTCTCAATAACGTAAGCGCGTTTATTGATAGTATGGGCACGTTTTGAACTATGAGTTCCTGAGCGGAAATCATGTTCGGTTCCTAATTTTAACTGAGCGCGTAATGCCACAAGTCCTCCGAATCGTCGTTCTATTGACCGTGCTGACGGTAGATATACATAGGAATCAACTTCTGTTGCTGTGGGATATCGTTCGTGTTCTTTATAGAAGTGCGCAAGTCCGGTTGCAAGGTTTTCAATAGACCAGGGGATTTCGCGTCCGCCATTTTTTTTCTGCTGTCGTAAAGTCATATAACAATCACATTATAAACCCTCTACGTCGCACAAGCTATTTACTGGCGACGTAGAGCGAGTGCAATGCGAAAGTACCCTTTTGCATTGCCGAGCCGAGGAGCCAGAAATCTCGCGGGAAAACACCCTGCGCTCCGCGCAGGGTCGGATTCCCCTTGCCGCAGGGTTAACGCCCTGCGGTCAAGGAGCGAGATTTACGGTTGTAAGCCAATGTTACGTAGAAATCGAAACGTATAATGCTCCCATGCTCTACGGCAAAAATCGCTAAGAGCGTACTCTAGGCCATTCTATCTCTCGGAGTTCGCTCCCGAACAGTGGGTGACTGCCGACCAAGAATTATTTTGGCTTGCAGAGGCCATTTATTCCTCTCGCCACTTCCCTACCGTGCCGAAAAAAATCTGCGGACTTTACGAAAAGCATACAACATCGAATTACGCGCGACGGAAATTACAGAATGGAATCGCGCCGCGGTCGGCGTCGTTAGGGGTTTCGGTGATCGTTTATTATTGGCCACAGACACTTGCAGAGAATGCGTTCGTGGATATAATTCTTTACAGATTTTGTTCCTTATTGTTTTTGTTCTTTGACATGTAATTGCATCATTACTCATTTATATTGAGAAGATCGTGAAGTGCCGCTATGAGAAATTTCGGGACATTTATCGATCTTCTCAATCCTTGAGATGGTGTATTCAATACGGAAAGGAGGACTCATGTCCAGATTCACAAGACGAGAAATATCGGCAGGAGCGGCCCTCCTAACGATGTTCCCGAGTCCTGCGGAAGCGGTAGAGCTGTACCCGCGCATGCTTAAGGAAGCAGACGTGTGGCAACTCTTGAAATCGATCAAGCACCGACCGACGCGGCGCGTGCTTATGCGTTTGTTATGCGTCGACGGGAGGAATAAGCCCGGAAACGGTTTGATGCATACACCCGGAGCGGCCGAAGGGTTGTTTCTGCGCATATGGGCGTATCTCAATGAGCTTGCTCAAGTCGAACGGTTCGGCATCCGGATTCCACCCGAGCTGGTGGTCGAGGCCGTGATTACGGCACTCGGCGGTGTGCATAATCTAACCTCGCATGAGGACTGTGCGTATTGCACTATGATGCGTCGCGATTCGCAAAAAATGGGAATCACGGTTCAGCAGGCGGAAGACACGGAAAACCTATTCAAGTTTCGCAGAGATGTGTTGCCTGGTGTTCATCGCGAGCAGGCGGTACTGATCATACGCGAAATGAACCGCGTCGGTCCGCATGGCGAAAAACATGCGTTGGCGTTCGAGAATGTCGGGATGCTGTACGGCGTGGAAACCCACGTCTTCGTGCACCAACCGGTTCTGATGAAGGAGATCATATTTCACCCTGTGGCGCGGAATCTCCGCGCGTGCTCACCAGAACTGGCACGACATGTCAGCGAGAACGAGATAGTCGCCGCTCTTGCTGACTTGGAGGAGCGACATTTCTTCGCGGTGATCAAGGAGGTTGCGCCGCTAGTGCCTGTCTACGAGGTGTTGCACCGCGATGGCGTGATCGAAGATGTGAACCGGTTGTGGCTTTAGAGCCACAACACAAAAAGAGCCAGCGTGCATGCACGCTGGCTCTTTTACTGGAGCTACTACAAATAATCACAAATAATCAATTGGATTTAGGTAGCCCGAAAGTGGAGCGACTGGCATCACGGCATTTGAACAGGCCGTCGTTTTGTTGGTAGCTTCTCCCAATTTTATAATCTGCACAGCAGAAGAGGCATAAACGCCAAAATGCAGATGCGGTCCTGTCGCATAGCCCGTTGCGCCACTGTAGCCTATGAGTTGTCCTGTTGATACGGATTGCCCCGTTGAAACGTTGGTTTGCGAAAGATGAGCGTACAAGGTTGTAAGACCATTCCCGTGTTTTATCACGACCCATCTTCCGTAGGAGTAACAACCGCGCACCGAATCCGTGTTTCCTGTTGCAAAAACAGTACCTGTAAGCGACGCCTTAATTGGTGTACCGATTTGAGCACGAAAATCAATGCCGTTATGACCCTTTCCTGCGTAACCACCGGAACGCGCAAAATCCGTATTTCCAAAATACTGCGTTACTTTCACATTATCTAGCGGCCAGCGGAGAATCCCCTTCCCCGCGGACGGAATCAATGATGGATCGACGGCATATTGCAACTTGCCTTGTAGATCGGAAAGCACAGCCTCGAAACTCGCCTTAGCCGCCTGTTTTTCGGCTAGAATAGACTGAAACGTTGATTCTTGCGACTTAGTTTGCGTCAAAAGATCGTTTTGTGCTCTGCGAGTCGCATCAAGCGAACCCTGCTCGGCCAATAGATTATTTTGCGCTCTTACAAGCTCGGCTCGCTTTTCTTCAGTTGTTGTTTTGGTATTTGAAAGAAACTGCTTTTGCAGAGCAAGTTGCCCGATCTCTTTTTGCATAGCTTTCTGCACGGTATTCATAGCTTCCATGTCGTTCCAAATACTCGTTATTTTGTCGGAGGAGAATATGGCGGTTGCAAGCGTTTTGTTTTCAGTTTCGTGCAAACGGCGAATTGTTTCCGCGATACCCGCTTCTTCTATGTGAATCGAATTTTGCTTAGTCTCAATATTTTCCGAAAGAGATTTTACTTGAAGCTGGAGTGTCTTTATTTTATTCTTCGTTAGACTTATTGATGCGATGATTCTTTTACGCTGAATGTCGAGCTGGCTTATGGTGGTTTTCAGTGTTTGTTTTTTTGTTCCTATACTCGTTAATTGTTTCTCGTACGCGACTATCTCTTTGTTTAATATCTCAATTTCCGTGCTGTTATCCTCAATCTCGGCACGTATCTCACCCACTGTTTTTGATGCGGTTAAGGCGGGCAACATCAATACGCACAATGCTACTGCGATCAGTTCGATCGCCCTGTTTGAATGTTGCACCATATTATAATTATAGTGCATCTAGCGCGACGCCAATACGTCGATTTACAGTTTCTATTCCCAGAATCGCACCTACCGTAAATGGATCGGGACTCTTTTCTCTGCCGGTAAGCGCATAGCGCAACGGCCACAGCACATTTCCGCGCCCCTCTTTTTCCGCATAATTCCATATTGCATTTTTTATCTGTTCGGCCGTAATTTCTTCCGAAGATAAGGGTGAGGCAAGTAGTTCTTTAATACGGAATAAATGCTTTTTTGTCGTATCCGCATCGCTTCCCTTACCGGGGATTTTTGTCGCATCAAGTTTCGGTTCAGAGAAAAAATAATCGAAATCCTCTTTTACATTCTCAAATTCATGCCATACACTGATACGCTCTTTCACGAGCGGTAAAATTTTTCCCGCAATATCTTTGCGCCACGATGGGGAACGAGCCAGCATTTCATTCAAATACTGATCGTCAGGGATCAAAAGCATGTACTCTCGATTCAGCCAATCCAATTTTTTGAGATCGAAGATCGCTCCGCTTTTGTGGACATTTCGTATATCAAACACATCGATTATTTGCTTAAGAGAAAGTTTCTCCTTGCCGGAAGGCGGCGTCCATCCGAGTAGTACAAGATAATTCAAAAACGCCTCAGGTATGTATCCTTGTTTTTTGTAATCATTAACGGAGGTTGCGAAGTTTCTCTTTGAAAGTTTTGAGCGATCTGGCGCCAAAATGAGAGGCATGTGCGCGTATATTGGACGTTCGAAGCCCAATGCCTCAAGTATCAAAATCTGCCGTTGCGTATTGGATATGTGATCTTCGCCACGAATAACGTGAGTTATGCCCATGTCGTGATCGTCCGCCACGACAGTGAGATGATATAGCGGGTCGTCGACATTGCGTGCTATGACAAAATCTTTCAACTCCGCAGTTTCGAATGCAACCTCGCCTCGAATTAGATCGGAGAAAATAATGCGAACATTCGGATTTTTGAAACGAATCACATTGCCACCCCTCTCCCCCGCTTCAGCTTCATAGGCGATTCCTTTTTTTATTAGCTCATGTAGGTATGCGCGGTATGCATCTTTTTTTTCTGATTGCCTTAGAGGCACTGCCTGTACGTATGGGATGTTGAGCCACTGCAGTCCCGCAATTATGTCCTCCTCGTATTCTTTTTTACTGCGCTCTTTGTCTGTATCCTCAAATCGAAGATACATCACGCCGTCCTGCTTTGCGGCGAACAAGTAGTTGAATATCGCAGTGCGTGCGCTACCGATGTGAAAAAAACCTGTAGGCGAGGGCGGAAAACGAGTAACAATAGAACTCATAGTTGATTTTGATAATTACAGTGGCTCGTGCGTGAGTGCGGTTTCCACTATTATCGTAGCTACTTTCTTCGCCGCATCCGGGCGTGCGAAAGTTTTTGCGGCTACGCTCATGGAAGCATGGAGGTCTTGGTTTTTCATAATGTGTTCGATTTCTGCGATCAAAAGATGCGGTGTGAGATTTATTTGTTCTAAAACAGAGGCCGCGCCCATTCGCGCATACGAAAAAGCATTTTCTGTTTGATCATGTGATATTTCTGTCGGTATCGGAATCAGTATGGAAGGAATTCCCCATGAAGCAATCTCGAATATGGTTCCACTTCCGGCGCGAGACACGACAAGAGAAGAGATGCCAGCTGTCATGCGGATCGAGAGCGCGTTTAGTAGACCGAAACTTCGATATCGATTTGCGTATTTCGAATTTCTTAATATCACGGCTATCACATCGTTTATCTCACTCAGATTGGCGCTTCCTGTTTGATGTACAACATTGTAACGCTCGAGAAGGGCTGGAAGCGCATCGAGTACAACTTCATTGATAGCGGAAGCGCCGGAAGAACCTCCCATTATAAAAATCGTAGGTACTGCCGCTTCCAGCTTCAGAAACTCATGACCACCCTCTTTGGCCTGTGTTTCAAGTTCCTTTCTGATCGGATGCCCTGTGCGTGCGATTTTGTTTAGATATTTCTCCGGAAATTGGTTTGCGGCGTCAGGATGAGCAATCGCGATGGATTGCGCGAAGCTTGCCGACCATAAAGAGACACGACCCGGTTTTGCGTCTGCGTCATAAATAATCACAGGAATCGTTAAGATATGCGCGGCGTACAGTGTCGGAAACGCAGCAAAGCCACCTGTAGAAAACACGACATCGGGATAAATTCTGAAAAGTTGGAAAATCGAACGCACTATTCCAAAAGCAGTTCTAAACAAATCGAATATATTGTGTATGCTTGGATAACGTCTCAATTTTCCGGCAGAAGATGATCTATATTCGATTTCGTGTTCGAGCAGGGCCGCATGATCGAACGGCTCCGGGCCTATGTAAAAAAACTCTGGTTCTATGAGCTTCTTTTCTCTAGCGATATCTTCCAACGCTTCGGCAACCGCAATTAGAGGATAAAAATGTCCCCCGCTTCCACCTCCTGCAAAAACAATTTTCATACTTTATTCATCATTTTAGCACCTTTAACGCGTGAGACCTTCTTGAAATTCCTAGAAGTATTCCCGCACTCCCGAGCGAAGCGAGCATGGCACTGCCGCCTTGGCTGATGAAAGTAAGTGGTATACCTGTAAGAGGCACTAAACCCAGCATTGCCCCCACGTTGATAAATGCTTCAGCGACCAGATAGGTTGAAATTCCAACAGCCAAGTATCCGCTAAAAATATCCGAAGCATGCGTGGCAATCCAAAATCCGCGAAGTACGAGAGCAAGAAATAGTCCGATAAAAACTACCGCACCTATAAGGCCGAATTCTTCTCCAATTATTGCGAATATGGAATCCCCCATCGGCTCCGGCAAGTGTCTGAATTTTTGTACTCCCTGTCCAAATCCTCTACCAAGTAAACCGCCGGACCCGATTGCAATCAGTGATTGACGTATCTGATACCCTTCTTTCTGGGGAGCCCAAGATGGATTAAAAAAGATTTCCATGCGATTTAAAACATACGGTCGCATATATGCGAGTGTTGCGAGAGCAACTATGCCGATGAGCGCCATGATCAGCAGATGCCTAATACGCGCTCCTGCGGCGAAAAAAACGGCAATAACAGACACGATTATTACGCCGAGAGTGCCGATATCCGGCTGGGCCGTAAGTATCAAAATTGGACCGGCTAAAATAAGTAACAATCCTCCCAATCCCCACTGCATTGTTTGCACGCGAGCTCGAATCGTAGAAAAATATGCGGCCGCCATAATAATCGAAGTGGTTTTCAAAAATTCCGACGGCTGTAGAGAAAATCCTGCGATATTGAGCCATCTCCGCCCCCCGCCATGCTCAAGACCTATTTGTGGCAAAAAAACCGTTGCCGTAAGAATTAATGAAAGAATGAACAGGTGCGGAGCGAAGCGTCTCCAGATTGCTGGAGGTATCCTACTCGCGACAAGTAGGGCGATAATTCCCACTCCAATTCCTAGTCCCGCATGATTGAAAACGATCGATGACATATGTGTTGTGCCGCGCGCGAGCAGTCCAAAGACTGCCGAGGCAAATATAAGTCCGCCACAGACAACTAGAATCGCTACTAATAACGCAAATGGCTTGTCTATACTTGTTTTGTGCATATATTTCAGATTGCTATAAGTGCGATTATGACGCCCAAAAAGGCAAAAACAACCGAAAGCACCCAATAGCGCATTACTATTTTATGTCCGGACCAACCTAAGCTCTCGAAATGATGATGTAGAGGCGCGATACGCAAGAGCTTTGTGCCAAAATATTTTTTTGAGATTACTTGCACTACGTCGGAGGCGACTGTCGCGACCAGAAGTGCGCCTATGACGGGCAGTACTGCAATGCCAACGCCACCGCCAAGATCGTCTGTCATAAAAGCGAGTGTCGCTATCGTTAGAGTGAGTGCCATAGTGCCCGTGTCGGTCATGTAAAAACGCGCCGGCGGAATGTTGTACCAAAGAAAAGCAAGAAGTCCGCCAACAATCGTCGCCGAAAATGCCGCGAGATCGATTTGGTTTTGCGCGAATGCAATAATTGCGTACGAAGCAAATACTGAGCCGAACACTCCGCCGGAAAGTCCGTCGATACCGTCTATGACCCCCGAGGCGTAAAGCGCTAGAGAAACCAAGATGAACAACGGCACGATGAGCCACCCAACTTCGAGCGAAGAACCAAAAGGTATATTCACTGCCGTAACCCCCAGTTTTAACCAAAACCACACCCCTATGAATGAAGACAAAAGAACGACGATAAGAAGACGGTATGAAAGACGCAGTCCCGTCCCCCCTGGACGAATTACATATAAATCGTCTATCAGACCAACGAAAGCTCCTACAAGCAGAGTTGCAAGCGGGATCCATGTTTGGTTACGGCTAAGAAAATCGAGCTTCAATATGGCAACTTCGGGTATTACTCGCGCGACGATAGCTATGCCAATGATTGTGATTAAAACACTTGCCCATACGACAATTCCACCCATGCGCGGGGCGCGCACCTCGCGAGTATCGTGCAATTTATTAAATCCGTGAGCGGGCTCGCCGTCAAGGGCGGTTTTTCCGGCAATCTTTTTCCATGCTTTGTACTTATAAAGATAGTGCGTAAGAATGGGCGTTAATGACATGCCAATTACGAATGAGGCGAACGCAGGCACAAGCACACGCACTATATCGGACAAATTTTCAAACATGCCCGACATTATATCTTATACCATCACCAATTAACCATTCAATAATAGATATCCGTCTTTGCGAGGTCTTTGGCCGAAGCAATCCAGAGTCCGTGCACATATTCTGGATTGCTTCGCTTCGAACGTGACCAATTTTTCAACATGGTAATCTATGTTAGAAAAATGGAAATGCCCTTGTGGTGCAAAGACAAACGGGGATAGGTTAGTTATAGATGGTATTACCCTCTTCCCTTTTCATGATTACTCGACTTTCATGATCGATTTTTGAGTGGCTATTACAAGATTTTGCATATCTTCAAACCGTCCGTATTCGGTTGAGCCGAGCACCACCGCTACCACCGGATGCGCTAATCCTACATCAAATACAACCACGAGGTTTCCTCCTGCAAGGTCGGTAAGTCCGGTTTTGCCCATAATCAGGCCGGGAATCGCCCCTTGGACATTATTGGTGTTTGGGGCGGTTACTATGCCCTTTCCGTCTGCAGAAGCGAGCAAAACACCGTTTTGCGCCGTGCCGGAAAATAGCGAAGATTCCGCAGAAGCGGCATAAGCAAAGAGTGCCGCCATGTCGCGCGCCGAGCCATAGCTACCCGCTTGCGTTGTGGAAATGTCGAGTCCGCTTACATTCAAGAAATATGTATACTGCAAACCCAACTCTTTTACGAATTCGTTCATGCGCGAAAGCGTGGCGCTACCGGCAGGAAATTCGGGATACCGTTCGCGTATCGTTTTATCGACCGATTCCGCAAGGATCTTTGCTCCGGCATTGGAAGACGTGACTAATGTAAAATCTATAACATCTTGCACCCTCCACTTCTCGCCTTTAGATAGATGTGCATTTCCATTCGAGCCTCTTGCGTAATATGGAATAATGATTATTGCCTCCTGTGGAACCGCCTCCGCGACGACGAGTGCCAGAGCGACTTTTGTGAGAGAGGCGAGCGGAAGCGGAGTGTCGGAGTTTTTCTCGTAGAGTGTTTTACCGGTCGATATGTCGATTACGATTGCCGCCTTACCCTTTATTTTAATGTCTGTGAAATAATTGAGCGGTGTGGAAATTGAAGCAGTTTGTCCTTGATTTGGCGTAGTTCCTATTATAGAAGCCACGGCAATCGCAAGTGCGATAACGGCAATGGCAAATAGGAATATGCCTGCGGATTTCAGGGGTTTTTCCTCATTAGATGGCATCTGTGGTTCCATTTTCTTCTTCGAACGGCTCACTTTTTTGCTCAAATGCCGTGAGTTCGCGAATGATTGTAGCATAATCCGGCAGTTCTCGGATGTCCGTTACACCGAGATGAGCAAGAGTTTCCGCAGTGGGCCGATATATATATTCGCGTGAATCTTCAGGATTCTCCGTGCGATCGAGCAATCCGCGTGCCAACAAATTTCGCAGAGTCGAAAACGTATTGACACCGCGTACATAATCAATACGAGCTCGAGTGGAAGGTCCCATGTAAAGAATTATCGCAAGCACCTCAAGACCTGCGTTTCCTATATCGTGATCCAGCTCGCGCTTATTCGCCTCTTTAACAATGTCGCTTGTTTCTTTAGATGTTGTAAGGCAAGCCGAAGTGCTTGTTCTTATCAGACTGAGACCACTATTCTGTATACGTTTTGAAAGTTCGTCTAGCGCGATTTGTAATTCATCTTCTTTGCAGGAAACAAGAAATGCGAGCTTGCCATAAGTAATCTCTCCCCCTTCGGTAAAAAGGAATGCTTCGGCTCGCGCGGAAAAATTTGGTTGATCTTCATTAGTCATACTATGTGCCGTATTGCGGGACTCCCGCATTTTCCGCTTCGAGCAGAATGTCGGAAAAAAGTTTATCTTGCGTCGCAGACAATGAACCTGAACGTACCAGCTCGAGCATTGCTAAAAAATACACTATGATTTCGTATTTGTCTCGTGAGGTTGTCATCTCCGAAAACTTGGACTTAAACGCCGATGAGATTCGCGTCTTCATTTGCTTTATGACGTCCTCAAGCGCAAGCACGGGCGCAACAGATGCTTGGGCCAGTGCTTTCGGTATAGGCAGTATGCTGACCATACGGCGTGCGGTTTTTGCAAGATTTTCGATTGAGATTTCAGAGGGACTAAAGATGGGCGCCCTCTCCGGCGCGTGCTTCGCAAAAAAGAGTGGCGACCTTCCCCACTTTTGTTTTAAAACTTTTGCCACTTTTCGTATTTGTGCATAGCGTGCAAGCCGACGCTCCAGTTCTGCGACACTCTCGCGCTCATCTTCAGAAAGAGTGAGCGTGGGAAGCAGTGTGCGCGATTTGATCAGGAGTAGTGTTGAGGCGACAAGAATGAATTGCGCCGTTTCTCCCATGGGAAGTTTTTGCAATTTTTCCACATAGGCAAGGTAGGCGTCCGTCACTTCCGCGAGATTTATTTGTGAAATCGAAAGCTTGCGCTCCTCAATGAGATTGAGAAGCGCCTCGAGAGGGCCTTGGAATTGTTCGGTTTCGAGTGCGAAAGTGGTCATAAGGAAGTATTGACTTTTTTATTCAGGTTGATACCATCTCAATTACAAACGGCCGAAAGGCTCACCCCCGCCCCGCAAGGGGCGGGGGGGAACTTTGCCCAAATTTCTGAAATTAGCATCCACAAGCGCTAAAACTAAAGCGTCAAATGTATTACTGTCAATGATTCCGGCGCGGTTGATGAGTCGCTTCGCATCAAGAAGGCGGATTTGCGAGAGTATCGCGGTAGCGTGCTTGCTCTCGACTTCTCCGATGGAAAAATAATACTTCCCCGTTTTCTCGGTTGTCGAAAGCGGTACGCCGATAAAAACGTTTGGATTGAATTTTTTTATGATAAGTACCGGACGCTCAAATTCCTCTCCCGTGCCGTCCTGTTCGAAACCGACATTTGCACCCAGATATACCCACCACACTTCCCGCTCGTAGAAATATACGTCACTTGTGTCGGCGGTATGAACCACTTTCTTTTTACCATTCCAACGGTCGAATTCTTTTGAATTATTAGCACTATTTGATACCATACGATAGAGAGATTTTATCATGCTGGGGCATGGCCCAACGCTGAAATCGTTTTTCATGAAGCAGACTTTTCTGGTTTCGCTATTAATGTTTCTCCAATCGCTCTAGCAAGAGTATTTGACGACAATTCTTGTTTTCCACTCATTATCGCCATTAAGGGCTCAAACCAGCCACCGCCTCGGCTATCCTTGTCCTCTCCGAAAAAGTGATCGTGCAAGAAGTAGGGAGACTCGGGAGGACTCTCTTTTTCTATATTATTACCAGATGATTGTTTTTTATATTGATATGCACTAACAATTTGTTCCTTTTGCTCTGAATCCAATGTCTCTAGTATTAGACGCACACACGTACAATTAATATCGTGACACCTATGCTGAGCAGGTGATGTGAGGGTTTTTATTCTCTTTGCAAATTCTCCAGGCGTCAACGCCAATTCTTCTTTTGTTTTTTCTTGACCACTTACTTCGATACCTTTCATATATCTATATTGCGAGACGGGTGTCGATGCGTGTCATGTCGCGCGGAAGCTCGGGGAGCTTTTCCACAAATGTGAGGTATGCATCCGTCACCTCGGCGAGCGATACGTCCGAGACTAACATCTTCCGCGCCTCGATCTGATTGAGTGGCTTTTTCAAATGGCCTTGGAATTGAGATGTTTCAATGGTGAAGGTGGGCATATCTTTTTCTTGCGGACAAGTGGTTGACTTTTGGTAAGGGGTTGATAGTGTGTATGCATCATCACGAAAAGTCCCTCGTAGGGTTTCGTCCCTACGGGGTCCTTTTTTTGTACTCCAATAAACCGCGCAAGTCGTTCATAAAGTCTACGCGCTTTTTGCCAAAACGCTTCAGCAGTGCGGAAAACTTGAAATAATTTGGTACCAAAATTCGCTCCAATTTATCATGTTCAATCCAGTGCTTGACGAGGCAATAGAAATCTCCATCGCCTGTCACGATCACCGCCTTGTCGTAGTTGGGAAACTCGATCATCGCATGGAGTACAAGCTCGGCGTCCACGTTGCCTTTTGTGGTTCCGTCTTTGTATGTGAGCGTTGGCTTGAATATGCACAAAAATCCAGCGTCTTGTAATTCGATATACAATTCGTTATTGCCCTCAATATATCCAATAAACAAAAATGCCTTGGTCACTACATACTGCTCTCTCAAGTACACTCGGAACCTTCGCCAATCGAGCTTCCATCCAAGCCCGCGGATCGCCAGATTGACGTTTTGACTGTCGATAAAGGCGTAATTATTCCCCGCTTTGCGCATTGGTGCATTGTATCAAAAAAGTAGCGGGGGCGGGCAACACTGCGCCCGTCCCCGTTTTCGTCACCACATTATTCGCCAAAGCGGCTCAATCGACTCGTGTCGTACGAAATGCACGAACACGGCGGAAAATAGATAGATCCATGCGATAACACGCGGGAAATGCCGTATCTCTGCCTCGGCCTCCTTTCTCGATTGACAACCCGTCCAGAAGCAATTCATTGCCCCTGAGTGAGATATCGGGAAAACAAAGTATCCTTTGTTGTCTGCGAACGGTCGTCTCCTCTTCCTTCCTGTCTCTTCGTCTATAAATCTTACCGGACTGTACGTCCAGATAAGAAAAACTAGGGCGAAGATCAAGTTGAGGTCTGTCATATAAACCGGCATTTGACTATCTCCTTTTCCAGCCTTTCCAAGTGCTTTTATATAGTACATTATCATGCGTGTCTCATTAAAAACCCATCCCTAGCCAAATAGTCTTTTAACAAAGC
>ERZ1292630.1802-Hain-H41-02um-R3-1802-length-20446-cov-4_pt1 | contig 20446 bp, 11 predicted proteins | sample MGYA00564408_ERZ1292630 | MGnify/ENA primary metagenome ERZ1292630 (study PRJEB36523, sample SAMEA6512641) | groundwater metagenome | collected 2019-01-08 | study: AquaDiva: Metagenomics assemblies of 32 groundwater samples
CCTGGCCGCTGTGGTGGTGGTGAGCGTGGGCGTCGCGCTCCGTCCGCCCGCTCCTGCGCGCATTGCGCCGCAGGTCGTCGCCGCGGTGGATGCCGCCGAGGAGATCGAGGCCCTGCTCGCCGAGTGCCGCACGTACGCCAACCCCGAGGCGGCCACACCCGATTGGGACCGCGCGGAGGCCGCGTGTTCGCGGGCGCTCGACCTCGAGCCGATCCACCATGAGGCGCTGGCGGCGATCGCCCGGATCCGCCTGCTGCGCACGTGCGAGGCGAACTTGAAGACCGCGACGGCCCAGGCGGAAGCAGGGCGGCTCGAGTCGGCCCTGGTCGCGGTCGAGAAGGTCGACAAGGCGTGCGAGCTCTACCTGCTCAGGGCGATGCCGTTGGCCCGCACCGCCGCGCAGGAAGTGCAACGCACCGCGGGCGGCGACTGCAGGCGCTACGCCGCGGCGAAGAAGTGGGACCTGGCGCTCGCGCGCTGCGAGCTCTATTCGCGGCTGGCTTGCCAGTCAGCCGCGCTGAGCCGGGAGACGGATCCGCTCTTCGCCTGGTTGCTCGAGGCGCGGGCGAACCGACAGCCAGGCCTCCCAGCGTGGCTGTGCCCGTCCATCGACGTGCTCCGGTCTCCGGCTGCTGCTCCTCCCAACCCGGCGGTGTACGCGAAGGACCGCCTGACGAAGAGGTACGCAGAGCCCGAGCTGGGTCGCGCCCTGGTGCGCTACTTCGAGGGCGACTCGTCCCAGGCGCGCGTCGGGCTGCAGAAGGTCATCGAGAGCATGGCGAAGGCGGCCTCGCACGAGACGGCGCGCGCGCTGCTGCTCGACCTCGACGAGGCCGCGGCGCTGGTGACGAAGGGCACCTCGCTGGTGCACGCGGGCAAGCTCGAAGAGGCAGCCGCCGCGTTCCACCGCGCCCTCGAGCTCGACGCGCGGCTGATGCTCGGCGCTGACTTCAAGGGTGAGGAGGAGGCGCGGCGCAAGGAGCTGGCGCGGATGACCTCGGTGTCGAGGAGGCTGGCCGTCGAGCTGATGAGCCAGAGCTCGTATTCGCGTGGCAGAGAACTCGCCGACCGGAAGGACTTTCGAGCAGCGTGCCGGGTCTGGAAGGTGGGCCACGAGTTCTCGCGGTCGAGCCTGGACCTGCTCAAGGCGCTCACCAATGTCTGCACGAAGCGCGCGAGCGAGGCGTTCGATGGAGCCCAGACCTGCGAGCAGCTGCGGGCCGCGCGCGACTTCGCGGTCGATGGAGACGGCTTCAAGGAGCGCATCGACGCCTCGCTGGCCGAGGAGGGGTGCCCGTAAAGGTGCGCCACCAGACCGGTCAGGCAGCCCCGGCAATGGGTCGTCCCGGGGCCCGTATGACGGACATGAACTCGAACAAGATGCCTGGCTGGTTGGTGGTGCTCCTCTCGGTGCTCGGCGTGGCCATTCTCGGGCCGCCGGCGCTGGTCCTCGTGTTCCTCGTGCTGGGCGTGGCGCTGAGCCTGGGCGTCGCCCTGCTCAAGGTGAGCCTGGTGGCGCTGGGCGTCGCGGCGATCGTCTTCGTCCTGCGCGCGATGTTCGGCAGCAAGAGCCCCTCGCGGCTCCCTGCCGCTTCCACCGGGGTCGAGTCGATCGACGCGATCGCCGCGAGGATCGAGGCCGAAGAGGCCGAGCGCCGCCACGAGCTCGATCGCCAGCTCGCCGAGATGCAGAGCGCTCGCACCTGATCAGGAGTCGGCCCCTCACCCCAACCCTCTCCCCGCTTCGCAGGGAGAGGGGGCCAGGTCAGCACAGCGGGAAGCGGCTCAGGTGCTCGACGACGAACTCTGAGAATGCGCTCACCTTCCGCGCGACGTGCTGCGCGGGAGGGTGCACGAGGAACAGCGTCCCCACGCCCAGGCTGAGCCGCGGCGTGACCCGCACCAGCGCCCCGCGCGTGAGCTCGTCGCGAACGAGGTACGAGGGCACCCCGCCGATGCCCGCGCCAGCCTTCAGCGCTCCGAGCAGGAAGAAGATGTCATCGCACAGCACCCGGGGCTTCTTCCTCGGCGCGACGAGCGGCGCGCGGAACTCCGTGCCCCTGAAGACCACCCACTCATGATCCGCCAGCTCCTCGGCCGTGCGCGGCGTGCCCGCGCGGGCCAGCCAGGTCGGCGACGCGTACAGCTGCAGCTCGAGCTCGCTCAGCTTCCGCGCCACCAGGCTCGAGTCCTTCAGCCGCCCGCCCCGTGAGACGCGAAAGGCAAGGTCGAAGCGCCCGGCGATCAGATCGACCGCGTCGTTCGAGAGCGAGACCTCGACCTGCACCTTCGGATAACGCTGGGTGAACGCGCTCACGATGAGCGGGAGCACGGTGGCGCCGAGGTCATGGGGCGCCGAGATGCGCAGCCGGCCGGACGGCTCGTCTTCCCGCTCGGGGAGCGCGCCGAGCGACTCACGCAGTTGGGTCAGCTGCGGCCCCACCTTCGCCAGCAGCGCCGCGCCCGTCCCCGTGAGCTCCACCCGGCGCGTGGTGCGGTTGAAGAGTTGCACGCCCAGCGTCGCCTCGAGCGTGGCGATGGCCCGGCTCACCGACGAGCGCCGCACCTCGAGGGCGCGCGCGGCCTCGGAGAAGCTCTGCGCCCGGGCCACCCCGACGAACACCGTCAGCAGGTTGAGATCGATTGGTGCGTCGTTCGCAACAGACCTGCTCTTTCCGGCCATCTTGCGCTCCCGGTGCGACAATCACATGTTGGCGATACCTCGCACAGGGAGAACGCCGATGACACCTTCCGCACCCGCCGTTAATGAGACCCGTCATGGCCACTGACGAAGAGACCGAGCTGAGCAGGAGAGAGGTCATCGCCGCGGGCGTCGCCTCGGCGCCGCTGTTGATCAAGCCGGCGAGCCGGATGCCGGTGGTCTTCCTCCCCCACGGCGGCGGCCCCTGGCCGTTCGTCGACGGGCTCGGAGATCCGAAGGAGCTGGACCAGCTCGCCACCTACCTGCGCGGGCTGCGCGCGCTGCCGAAGTCGCCGCCGCGCGCGGTGCTGATGATCTCAGCGCACTGGGAAACGCCGGTTCCCACGGTGATGACCCACGCGAAGCCGCCGATGCTCTTCGACTACTACGGCTTCCCGCCCGAGTCGTACCAGCTCACCTGGCCCGCGCCGGGCGCGCCCGAGCTGGCGAAGCGGGTGCGCTCGCTGCTCGAGGCGGCGGGTCACCCCACGGCGGAAGACGCAGAGCGCGGCTTCGACCACGGCGCCTTCGTGCCGCTCAAGCTGACCTGGCCCGAGGCCGACGTGCCCACGCTGCAGCTGAGCCTCAAGCGCGGCCTCGACCCCGCCACGCACCTGGCCATCGGGCGCGCGCTGGCGCCGCTGCGCGACGAGGGCGTGTTCATCATCGGCAGCGGCATGACCTTCCACAACATGCGGGCCTTCAACACGCCGCAGGGGCGGCCGATCTCCGAGGCGTTCGACGCCTGGCTGCAGCGGTCTGCCACGGCGCCGCAGGCCGAGCGCGACGCGCTGCTCACGAAGTGGGACGCCGCGCCGTCAGCGCGTCAGGCGCACCCGCGCGAAGAGCACCTGCTGCCGCTGATGGTCATCGCGGGCGCCGCGGGCGTCGATCGCGGCACCGTCGCGTACTCGGCGAAGCTGCTCGGCGTGCAGCTCTCGGCGTACCACTTCGGCTGATCAGTTCAGCTCGACGATGCTCCAGTAGCAGCCCACCGAAACGGATCCGCAGACGGTGAGGGTGGAGCCGTCGGTGACGCACTGGACCTGGAACGAGTGCGCGCCCGCGGGGACGCCGGGGTAGATGCGCGAGCTGGCCCACCGGTACCAGTTCGGAGTGCAGGCGCCGACGCACTGCAGGCCCTCCTGCCAGAAGGGGTCTCCCGAGTTCGGCAGGCCGCCGTACGAGCCTGCCCAGACGCCGTCGATGATGGGCCGGCAGGACGCGTGCGAGCCACCGATGAGCGAGATGCCCATCTGGATCATCAGGTCACCACCGCTGGTGGTCAGGTTGATCAGGCTGCTGGGGATCGTCACCCAGCTTCCGGCGGCCTGGCTGGCGCCGTTGCTCCAGCTCCGCTGCGCGTGGTTCACCACGCCAGAGGGCCCCTGAGCTCCGGGAGGCCCCTGCGCGCCCGCGGCTCCCGCAGCGCCCGTCGCGCCGATGGGGCCCTGCGCGCCTGCTGCGCCCGTCGCGCCGATGGGGCCCTGCGCGCCGGGTGCGCCCGTCGCGCCGATAGGGCCCTGGACGCCCGTTGCGCCGATCGGGCCCTGCGCGCCCGCCGCTCCCGTAGCGCCGATCGGGCCCTGCGCGCCCGCTGCGCCCGTCGCGCCTATCGGACCCTGCGCGCCCGTCAAACCAATCGGGCCTTGCGGCCCGGTCAAGCCGATGGGGCCCTGCGCTCCCTGCGCGCCGGTCAACCCCGTGGCGCCCGTCAGACCAGGCTGGCCGTCGACTCCCGGCGCGCCCGTCAGCCCCTGCGGGCCGATGGGCCCAACGGGACCCGTGACGATCGCCACGCCGGCATCGACGACGATTGATCCACCATCGACCGTGGAGATCACCGTGACGACCCCGGGCGCGCCCGCAGGGCCGGTCATTCCCGCGGGCCCCGTCGGACCCTGAGGTCCGGTGGCTCCCGCACTCCCGGCGGGTCCTTCTGCGCCGGGGTCCCCCTTCGGGCCCGACGACGACGAGGGGCACGCGGCGAGCGACAGACACATCAAGGCGACTGCGAGGCGGTGTGCCATCGGCGAATCGTACTCCGCGCCGACGAGCGCGCGCGGTCAGAACAAGAGGGGGTTCTTCGGCAGCACCGGCTGGAAGTCGTCCTTCCTGAAGATGCCCTCGCGCGCGACGCGGGCGAGCGCGCGGCAGTCGGCGTTCGAGAAGTGCGAGTTGGAGAACTCGACGCCTTCGGGCAGCGGCAGCGGCCCCTTCACGCTGATCGCGTCGGGCGCGCGGATGTACATGCGCTTGTTCTCATCGACGTAGTACTGGTTGGTGTTCGGGTCGACGTACGCGGTCTTGCCGTCCTTGAGGGTGACGGGCACCAGCGGCTGGCCTTCGGGGCCCACCATCGCGCCGTCCTTGCCACGGCGCAGCGTCGCGTCAGGCGCCGTCGCCAGCTTCACCACGCCGCGCAGCCCCGACAGGTCCTGCTGCAGCGCGCCCGGCAGGCGGGCCGCGTTGAAGCGATCCTTGAGCGAGAGCGTGACCTTCTCCCCGCCCGGCAACGGGAAGTGGGGAATGGGGAAGCAGCCACCCGGCGGGCGGGTGATGGTGCCCGGGACGGGGCGGCCAGGCAGCCTGCTGATCAGCGGCTTCACGGCGACGGGGCGGGTGTTGATCTTCATGGTGAGCCTCTTTGGGTGGGGCGCCGAAGCGCCGGTACCAAGAGTTCTCGGAGGACACGCGCGCTCCTATTCGCCCGCGTGATGTAACGCCGCTTTGCGATTCGAGCTCAGCGGGGGATGAGGCGTTGGCGCAGCTCGAGGTCGAACAGCTCGTACTCGAAGGGCGCCACCAGGTTCATCGCGCCGTCCACGAAGACGAGCCGGTCTTCGTCGTCGCAGCGCGAGTGGTAGCGCGGGCTCGCGCCGAGCTTCAGCCCGCGGAGCACGCCGAGCTCGTGCTTCGGTGACTCGGCCCAGTTCCCCATCAGCTCGCGGCACTTCTTGTCGTTGATGTGGCCGATGACCTGCGTCACGCCGCTGGGGAGCGTGCGCGGGTCGTACCTGCGGCTGGCGCGGTTGGTCATCTTCAGCTCAGGGTTGGCCGGCCGGTGCGCGAGGATCCCGCGCGGCTCACCGTCCCTCGCTGAGCCGAACTGGTGCAGCGGCGCGAGGTCGAGCGCGCCTTCGCCCTTCCACCTCGAGACACGCTCGTCGAGAAACTGGTTGAGCGCGTTGGCGATGCGGGGCGCGTCGTACGCTTCGAGCGGGCCGAGGTGCGCGAGGTCGTCGTTCGTCACGCCCGCGTGCACCAGCAACAGGTCGGGCGCGGCGGCCACCGCCAGGCGCACCCGGCGGAGCCTGAGCAGCTTCGAGACGAGCGCGCGCTGCCGCACGTCGAAGCAGGTGTAGTCGTTCAAGATGACCGCCGGGCTCGCGAGCGACGGGTGGCGCTCGAGGAACTCAGCCACGCGGTTCGGGCTGACGCAGGTCTCAGCCAGGGTCCGCGCCTCGAGGAACTGGGCGTCGCTGAAGCTGCCGAGCTCGGCGACCCGCGCCAGGTCGTGGTTGCCGACGATGATCTGCACCTGGTCAGGAGGGTGCGCCGCCAGCCACGCGAGGATGCACGTCCCGTCTGCGGTCGCGGTCTCGCGGTCATCCGGCGAGCCCCAGTCGAAGTGGTCTCCCAGCGACACGAGGCCGACCTCCCGGCGGATGCGGCCGTCCTCGCCGAGCAGCCCGTTGAGGTCGAGCACGCGCAGGAACATCGCCAGCGACGCCTGGGGGTCTCCGATGGCCACGTTGAACGAACGCGAGACGCCGTCGGGGGGCGGCAGCCTCAGCGCAATCGCGTCCTCGTGCGCGCGGAGTCGTGCAGCGACGAAGCGGCGATCACCAGCCATCGCCGAACATCATCGCACGATACGGACCGCGCTCAGGGAACCAGTTCAGAGGTGCAGCAGGTCCCTCGCCATCCACACCATCATCTTCGGGTTCTCCATCACCTTCTCGACCGCGTAGGGCACGTGGGCCCGCCCGTAGCCGATGTAGATGCGCACCTTCTCGCCGAGCGCCTCGGCCGAGCGCAGCGACTTGCGCATGGGCAACCCGTGCAGCAGCTCGAGCTCGCGGCTGGTGTTCTTGTCTGCGAGCACGCGCAGCGAGCGCTCGCCCAGCGCCGGGTCGTGGGTGGCCACCGCCACGTGCGACGCCTTGCCGGCCAACGCCTCGATGATGCGCTCGAAGCCCTCGACCGGGTCTGACGCGGGCTCGGTGGGGAACTGGCCCTTCACCACGCGCACCGGGAGCCGCAGCTCGGACGCCCACGCCGCGTCGTCGACGCTGCGCGGCCAGCGCCCGGGGAGCGTGAAGCCGATGGGGAACTTCTCGCCCCAGCGGGCCGCGAACGCGGTGAGCACCTGGCGGGTGCGGTCGACGGTGTCCGGGTACATCGCGTCGAAGTGCAGCCTGAGGCGCTTCTTCGCCGCGCGCTCGGCGAGCTCCTCGAGCAGCGCCTCGGAATAGTCGAGCGCGGTCAGCTTGATGGACAGGTACTCCTCGGGCCTGAGCTCATCGAGGCCGAGCAGGTATTGGTCGGCCACGTCGCGCGGCGTGTCGCGCCCGTCGTCCCAGAACCCGAAGGTGCTCGGAATGCCGCGCGCGGCCCACTGGTCGGCGACGCGGCGGGCGTCTTTCACCTCGTCTCCAGCGACGTAGACCGTGGCGACGCGCGTCAGCACCGAGCGCATCACGGACCTGCGAAAGCGACGGAAGGCTCCAACCTCGACTTCGGCGTTCATTTGCGTGACTCCTTCTGGTTCGACAGTCCAAAGAGCGCCGAGAGCTCGGCGGCGTCGTAGCGGCGCACGAGGTCGTTCCCCGCGCGCAGCGGCTCGAGGTCCGGCAGCGGGGTCATCGGAGGCAGCGCGCCGGCCGCGACCTGGCGCCGGGCCGGGTTGTGCACCACCTTCTCCTCTTCCTTCGAGGCCTCGCTCAGCCGCTCGCGGGCGAGCCGGTAGAGCTTGCCGGCGATCGCGCGCAGGCTCTCGGGCGTGCCCAGGCGGAAGAGCTTGAGGGTGGTCATGGGGATCGACTCGCCCAGCCAGCGCGACTTGTAATAGCCGTAGCTGTGCATCATGCCGACCGAGCGCTTGCGCGCTTCGATCATGCGCAGCACCGTCATCGGCACCAGCAGCGTGCCCGGGCTCACCGAGGCGAACTCGTCGTCGAACACCATCTCGAGGCCCGAGCTGTCCTGCTCGCCCACGCTGTAGAGCATGCCCGCCACGGCCTTGCCGTCGATGAGCACGAAGCCCGCACCGGGCCGCGCGCCGTTCTCGCCCCGCGCCCACCCTTCGAACAGCTGCACCCGCACCGGATCGCGCGTGATGCCCGCCTTCGTGCCCGGGTCGCGCTTCCAGCTGCGGTTCTCGAGGGCGATGTACACGGGCAGCAGCGCCGGCATGACCGAGGGGCCCTCGGCCACGAGGTACTCCACCCGGCCCGCCTTGAGCAGCTTGCGCAGGCCGCGCCGCACGTCGCTGCGAAAGTCGGCCTGCAGGGCGTCGAGGTACCCCTGGAACGTGGTGAAGCGCTCCGCCGCGGGGATGACGCTGGCGGGCGTGAGGGGGATCTCGAGCGGCCAGAAGCGCCAGCGCGGGCTGCGCGCGATGGCGGCGCGGCGAAGCGCCGACTGCTCGTCCTGCTGGTGAAGCGTGAGCACGCTCCACGGTTGGTCGCGGGACAGGATGACGTCCATCATCGCCTCGGCGACGCGGTCCTCATCGCCGGGCCGCGCCACGAGGTGCGGGCGATCTCCGAAGTGGGGGACGAGGAACTCGAGGCGGCTCGGGTGAAGGCCGAAGCGGCGCTCTCGCGTCAGGCGCAGCGGCAGGTAGCCCAGCAGCCGAGAGCCCTCGTGGCAGAGGTAGAGCTGAGGTTCGAAGTCGCCGCCGGGGTGGTACTCGTCGTTGCGCGCGGTGTGCAGGCAGAAGCCCAGCGTGGAGAAGACGTCGGGGCGGGAGCACTCGGCGTGCACCTCGTTCGCCTCGCGTCGGAAGGACTCCGCTTCGTTCAGCGAGGTGACGACGTGAACATTCAGCTCCGCCATGGGCACCTCCGGGCGAATGCATCCCCCAGAGTCCTGACTGCAAAGGCGGGACCCCGCACCGGGCGCGGGGTGCGAACCACCAGGTGCGTGAAATCTGCGCGGAGCGCCCCTTCCCCCGAGGGTCTTGCGCAACAGCCTTCGAGCCGCGGCCTCAGTAACGGCCGACGACGCCGAGGCCTCCGAGCACCGACATCAGCACCTCGCCCCTGCCACCGTAGAACTCGCTGGCGACGGTGGCCGTGAGGCCGAAGAAGTCGCCCAGCCCCAGCTCGTAGCCGACGAAGGGCCCACCGCCGAAGACTCCCGCGCCCGGGAAGGCCGTGGCGCGGAGGCCGACGCCCAGGCGGTGACGCTCGGCCAGCAGCGCGAACGAGGCCGCGAGCCGCGCGCCGGGGTTGGGGCTCACCACCAGCGACGCCGAGAGGTCGAAGCGGCGAACGCGGAACGTGACGAGCACCTCGGCGCCGAGGCTGAGCCGCGCGCCCCACGGCGCAAGCGGCTGCCACCCCCCGACGGCCAGCGCGGCGAGACCGAAGCGCAGCGCTCGGGTGCGCCCCGATTGCACCAGCTCTGGCGGCACGTCTTCGCGGGGGCGCTGCGCCAGCGAGCGCGCCTCGGCCTCGGGGCGAGTCGCGGCGTACGCGTCGAGCGCTTCCTGCGTCACCTTCCACGCCGCCTCGAGCACGAGGTCCAGCGACGCGACCTGCACCGTGCCACGGCCGACCACCCGCGAGTCCTTCGTGTCGAGGAGCCGTGCCGTGATGACGAAGGTGGCGCCCACCTTTCCGACCGAGCCCTGCAGCAGCAGGTCCGTGCCGAGCGCCGAGGCCAGCTCGACCGAGCACCCGGTGTCGTCGCCGCAGCCGAGGAGCTGCTTCTGCCGCTCGACGCCGAGGAGCGCGCCGATGTCTCGCGAGGTGATCACCCGGAACACGCCTGCCCGATCGAGCGCCGCGGTCATCATGTTGGTGACGGAGTCGGCGTCGCAGGCCGCGTCCTTCGCGGTGACCTCGACCACCGGCACCGCGACGGTGCGCCTGTCGGCCGCGACGGCGGGGGCAGAAAGAAGAGAGAGGCCCAGCAGCGCGACGCACGCGGCGGTCGACCTCCGCTGGCGCAGCAGCGAGAAGCCCACCAGGAGCGCGGCCCACAGCGTCGCGTCGACGCCGGTCGAGCCGCAGCCGCACGACCAGCCGTTGAGCTCCGCCGGGTTCGCGGGGGTGGGTGAGGGCTCGGCGACGGTGATGGTGACGAGCGCGGGCTCCGAAGAAGACACCCCGTCTGACGCCGCGTACGTGAAGGTGACGACGCCCGACACGCCGTCCGCGGGCGTGAAGGTGAGGGCGGGGGCGGTGCCATCGAGCGTTCCGCCCTCGGGCTGGCGCACCACCGAGAAGGTGAGCGCGTCACCCTCGAGATCCGCGCCCCGCAGCGTCACCTCGACCGGCGTCCCGGGTGGCGTGCCCACTGAGAGCGCCTCGGCGGTCGGCGCGTCATTCACCGGGGTGACGGTGAGGCTGACGGTGGCGGCTGCCGAGTCGGTGGTGCCGTCGTTGGCGGTGAAGGTGAAGGCGTCGTCGCCCGCGTAGTTCGGCTCTGGCGTGTAGACGAGCGACGGAGGCGTACCCGAGAGCTGCCCGTGCTGCGGCGGCGTGGCGACCGAGAAGGTGAGGGGGTCTGCGTCGGCGTCGGTGCCGCCGAGCGTGATGGTGAGGGACGTGTCTTCGGCCGTGCTGAGCGCCTGCGGGGTGGCCACCGGGGCGTCGCTGACGGCGACGACGGTCAGCGAGATGGTCGCCGCCGTCGAGGTGAGAGGGCCGTCTGAGACGGTGAAGGTGAAGCTGTCGGCGCCGACGTAGCCGGCCTGCGGCGTGTAGAGCACCATGGGCGCAGCGCCCGAGAGCGTGCCGTGCTGCGGCGGCGTCACCACCGCGGCCGTGAGCGGGTCACCGTCGGCGTCGAGGCCGCCGAGCCGAATCGACAACGCCGTGTCCTCCGGCGTCGAGAGTGACTGTGCGGTGGCCGTGGGCCCGTCGTTGACGGGGGTGACCGTGAGGCTCACCGTCGCGGGCACCGAGGTGGCGAGGCCGTCGTTGGCGGTGAAGGTGAAGCTGTCGGCGCCCGCGTAGTTCAGCTCGGGCGTGAAGGTCAGCGTCGGCGGCGTGCCGGTGAGGGTGCCGTGGACCGGCATCGTCGCGACGGCGAAGGTGAGGCTGTCGAGATCCGCGTCGCCGCCTGCGAGCGTCACCTGCACGGGCTGCTCTTCCGGTGTGGTGGCGGCGCCAGCCGTGCCCTGCGGAGGCTCGTTTCCGATGACGCGGGTGAAGACGCGGGTGCGGGGCAGCCCTGCAGGGACGCGCTGGTACGCCGCCAACCAGGTGCGCGGTCCGGCCGAGGCGAGGGCGGGCTGCTGCCCGAGCCCGATGGCCACCGGGCCCAGCGTGCCTCCGTCGGGAGTGAGGCGCAGGCCCATGAGGCCTCCTGATTGGTAGACGGCGAGGAAGTCACGGCCATCGGAGGCGATCGCCCCCGAATTGGGCCCCGTCGCGAGGAGGAACTCGGGCTGAGACGAGATGGAGCCGGCGTCGGGAGCGGTCAGAAAGCGGGCGTAGAGCTCGTTCGAGCCGGTCCGCAGGTCGAGCCACTGCAACAGGAAGCGCGTGCCGTCCGAGGCGAGGGCAGGCGTGCGCTGCGGCGCGGTCTGCGCGCCCACGACGACCTGCGCTTCGCTCACGACGAGGGTGCCCAGCGGAGTCAGACGCGAGAGCCGCACGTCGTAGTCCCCCGTTCGACCGTCCTCCCACGCGACGAGGTAGTTGCCGGCGCCGAAGGTGATGGCCGGCGCCCGCTGAATCCCGGTGGCGTTCGAGAGGACAGAGGCCGTCGACAGGACAGTCCCGTTCGCCCCGACGCGGGCGCGGTAGATGTCGAGGCCGCTCGTGCCGGACAGCGCAGGCTCTGCCCAGACCACCATGAAGTCGGCTCCATCGGACGCGACGTCGGGCGCCTCCTGGGCGTTGAGGGTCGTGCGCACCGGAATGCCGGCAGGGTCTCGCACCACGCCCGCGGCGGACACGCGCGCGGCGATGATGTCGACCGACGCGCCCGCGTCGCGGCGGTCGAGCCAGGCCACGAGCCAGTCCGAGCCGTTCGAGGCCACGGCGGGCGCGTCCTGCAGGCGCGGCGCGTCGCTGATGACGAAGGCGGTCGAGTCCTGGGGCGTACCGTTGGCGGTGACGCGGACGCCGTAGAGGTCGCCCGCGCTCGCGGCGTTGCGGCTGTCTTCCCACACCACGAGGTAGTGGCTGCCGTTCCAGGCGAGTGCGGGCCTGCTCTCGGCGTTGGTTTCCTGGCTGAGCAGCCGAGGCGGGGTGTCGAGGACGACGCCCGCGCCGGACACGCGCGCCGAGAGGATCTCGCGCTGGCCGACGAGGACCTCGTCGATCCACACGACCAGCCAGTTCGTGCCGTCCCAGGCCGCGTGCGGGAACAGCCGGGGCATCGCCGCGGTCTTGAGGACCAGGCCGGCGGGGTCCAGCACCACGCCGGCCGACGAGACGCGCGTGGCGACGATGGCGTACGGGCCGCCGCTCGGGCCGTCTTTCCAGGTGACCAGCACGCCGTTGCTGCCCGGATCGACGGTGAGGTCACCTTCTGCGTTCCCGGGCGTCACGCGAATCGGAATGCCCGCAGGGTCCAGCACCGAGCCAGCCGACGAGACGCGAGCGCCGTAGACGTCGGCCTGCCCGCTGCGGGTATCGGACCAGGCGACGAACCAGTCGGTGCCGGACCACCCGACCGAGGGGTTGGCCTGCCCGCCGTCTGCCGTCGAGATGAAGAAAGGGGCGGCGTCGAGCAGGGATCCTGTGGCGCTGATCCGCCTGCCACAGAGCTCGCCCGCGGTCCCAGACCAGCAGCCCCAGGTCACGAGCCAGTTGGTGCCGTTGGTCGAGACAGCGGGGGGCCCGGAGAAGATCGTCCCGACGGTGAGCGGTGTGCCGATGGGCACGCCCGCTGCGGTGAGCCGGAGCGCACGGACCTCGACGCTGTCCCAGTCGTAGGCGAGCAGATACGACGAGCCGTTCCACGAGAGCCTGGGCGCGTAGTGGTTGGGAGGGCTGCCTTGGACGCTGGCCAACACGCCGGGCACGCCGGCCCCGCTCACCGGGATGGAGGCCAGCCCGGCATTCCCAAACCCGTCGTCGACCTGCGCGACGAGCAGAAACCCGGTGCCATCGCTCGCGAGCGCGACCTCGCCGAAGGCCTCGTTGAGGGGCGGAGCGACCTGGATGCCGGTGGGGTCCAGGCTGGTTCCGCTCGAATCGACTCTCGCGAGCATGATGCTGCCCAGCTCGGGCCAGGCGACCAACCAGGAGCTGCCGTTGAAGGCGACCTGCGGCTTCCCGCCTGCGCCGACGGACGGCACGAGGATGGGCTGATCCACCGCCACCTCCGGCGACACGAGCGGGTCCAACACCGCGGGCCACGTGGTTCGACCGAGCACGTCGGCCGGCACCGAGAGGACGACCTCGCTCCCGGACCACGTCGCGGGCACCGCCCAGCGTGCGCCGGTCGCGTCGATCCACGTGCCGTGCCCATAGCGCAGCGAGAGCGCACCTCCGGCGAAGTGCAGTCCGGTGCCGGTCGTCGCCACGAAGCGGCCTTCCCGAAGGGGCACGCGAACCTCGAGCGGCTTCGACGCATCGACGCCGCGCGGAAATTCCCAGCTCTGCTCGAGCCCTTCGGGGCCGTTCGAGAAGCGCTCGCGCACTGCGCCGCGATCGACCGCGAGCCGGCCGGGCGCTTCTTTGCTGGTGTCTCCCCGAGCGGGCGTCAGCAGCACGCCTCCCTGGGTCACCCGCGAGGTCTCGAAGGAGACGAGGCCCGCTTCCGTCACCAGCGACTTCGTGGCGCGCACGGAGAGCCGGCCGTCTTCGACGCGGGACACGACGCCCTGGGCGGTGCCCTCCCACCCGTCACCCACCTCCCGGAAGGCGTGGCGGACCGAGGAGATGACGCGGCCCACGTCGAAGGTCGGCACGGGGGCCGAAAGCGGTAGCGACGGGCCGAGGTCAGCGGGCTGCGCCATCCACCAGGAGACAGAGAGGACAACGAGCAGTACCCCGAGCCAACGCAGCATGCGTACCTCCCCCGGCGCAGCGTAGCCGCGGCCGTGCGACGACGCCCCGCGAAGCTCGAAAATCTGCGCGAGGCCGTTCGAGTCTTTGCGCATGGTCGGCGCGCGGCGGGTCAGGCGGCCATGGGATCCGACCTGTACCGCGTGAAAGTCGTCGAGAAGCAGGACCGCACCGTCAAGCTGCGGGTCGAGGTGGTGCACCCCGACTCGAACTACCTCTCGGACAACGAGAGCTTCGCGTTGATGGTGTTGCGCGAGGGCACGACCGCCGGCGCCACCGCGCCGCTCGCCCAGGAGATCAGCTTCGCCGACACGCTCGATCGCGGCTGGCTCAGCCTCTACACGCGCGGCTTCATCGAGCGGGTCGGGTCGAAGGTGGAGTCGGGCTCGAGCGAAGGCCAGACCGCTGATCAGTGGATCAAGGGCACGCTGACGATCACCGTCACCGACCCCGCGTGGATCGCCCACCTCGCCGTCGGGGCCGAGTTCGACAGCCGCGCCTTCGACGTCACGTCTGACTTCGCCGCGTGCGCGCCGATTCGCCCGGGCCAGGTCGACCCGAACGCGCCCACGCCCGAGGCCTTCATCTCGGTGCCCGGCGCGCTGTGGGAAGACCCCGCGCTGCCGACGGTGGTGAGAGGCGCGGCCTACAGCGCGAGCGCGTACCGCATGGTGGCTCCGCGCAAGGGCACGTTCAGCGCCGCCGACCTGAAGGACCTCGACGGCCAGGTGGTGCTGTACCAGGGGCAATACGACGAATCGCCGCAGACGGCGTTCCTGCACCTCGCGGGCGAGTCGGTGCGGTTGTTCTCGGTGAGCGACGGGGGCCACGGCATGTCGTCGAGCGCGCCGTTCGAGGGGTCCATCGGCAAGGCCGAGCTCGTGCCCGGCAAGCGCCTCGGCTCACGCCTCAAGCTCTCGGGGCTGCTCGGCAACCTGAAGCCACGGGTGCTCTCGGCTTCCATCGCCGGGGACGCCGCGACCTTCCGCATCGCCGTGCCGCCGGGGAACAGCAGCCTCGAGGCGCTCAGTGAGGACCAGCTCGTGGCGCTCGGGTTCCAGCTGTTGCTCAACCCGCTCATGCCGAAGGAGTCGGGCGCGCAGACGATGCTCTCGCCCTCGCCGCTCTCGTGGACCATCGAGCGTGAGGTGCTGCGGCTCTTCCCCGCGGAGGAGCGGCAGATCAGCCACTACATCGACGGGAAGATGGTGCCGGCAGGCGACTCCATCCCCGAGCAGTCGGGGCTGGCGCGGCGCCTGGCGCGCGGCTTCATCGCGAAGACGGAGCTCGTCTCGCAGCCGGCGGCCGGTGGTGGCGGGGTCGACGCGCTCAACGAGGCGCAGCAGCGCGAGGCGCTGACCGCGCCGTGGCCGGAGCTGGTGGTGAAGGTGGTGCCCCACCACGCCGTGTTCCTGCAGCACCTGGCCGCGCCGCTCGAGCCGCTCCCGCTGCCGTACGTGTCCGAGGCCGAGGCCTGGGAAGGCGCGCCGGCTGCACCCGCGACGGCGGCCACCGGCTTCGGGAAGAAGGCGACGCCTCCTCCGACCTCGTCTGGGCCTTCGTCATCGTCCTCGAGCGCACCGACGACCTCGTCGGGTGGCCCGAAGATGCTGAAGATCGTCGGCATCGGCTGCGGCGTGTTGGTGCTGCTGATGCTGCTGTGCCTCATCACCGCCGCGCTGGGCGGGAAGTAGGCCAGTTGTCGGGGTGAGGGGCCGACGTACGTGAAGTGAGCCCCTCACCCGGCCTGCGGCCGACCTCTCCCCGCTTGCGCAGGGAGAGGTTTATCTGGCGAGGCGACGGAGTCCCTCAGCCGCCTCTTCTTCCCCCGGAACCTGCTCGAGCGCCTTCTTCAGCGCAGTCACCGCTGCCTCGGTGTGCCCCTCCGCTTCCTCGAGGCGCCCGAGCAGCAACCACGCACCACGGTACTTCTGATCAGCGGCGAGGCAAGCGAGCAGGTGCTCCCGCGCGAGAGCCAGCCGCTGCGTCTCCAATTCCAGCTCAGCCAGGCCACACAGCGCACCCGGCTGCGTCGGAGCCACGGCGTGAGCCTCGAGCAGCAGCCGCTCCGCCTCCGCACGCTCTCCCGCGAGCATGAACACGCGAGCCACGTTCAACGGCCCGATGGCCCCAGAGAGCCGCGCCGCAGGAGGCGGGATGAAGACCACCACGCCCACCATCAGCAACAGCGCCCCTGCGCCGAGCACCGCCTTGAACTTCCGAGCGTGCACCGTCTCGACGAGCCACGCCCCGCCCAGCGCCGAGAGCACCGTCAACGCCGGCACGAGGAAGACCCGGTACCGCGCCAGCACGAAGAAGATCGCGATTGACACCCAGAGCATCGCCACGAAGGCCAGCAGCACCTTCACCCCGGGCTTGCGCCACGACACCAGCGCGCCGAGCACCGCGAGCGGCACGAACCAGCCCACGCCCGGCAAGGGCCAGCGGAGCACCGGCGAATACCTCGCCACCTCTTCGAGGCCGATGGTGTCGCCGACCTCGAAGTCGTTCACCACCAGCCAGAGCTTGAGCCCGAAGCGATACATCGTCCGCGCCGGTGCTTCGGCCATCACGCGCAGCGCCTCGTCCCACCAGTACGCCGAGGCCTGCCGCGCGGTGAGCGGGTGCCCGAGGCGACGCTCTGCCTCGAGGCGGAAGTCGAGCTCCTCGAAGACGGCCTCGCCGCGCACGAAGGGCGGCGCGTCGTAGGCGCCGAAGTGGTTGCCCGGGTGATTGCCCAGGTACAGCACCGAGCCTGCGCCCGAGGTGGTGAGGATCCACTCGCCCGACACCACGCGGTTCCGGACGGTGACCGGCGCGAGCACCAGCGCGAAGCACGCGAGGAAGGCCGCGGCGCTCCTGCCTCCAGGTCCGCGCAGCCGGGCCTTCAGCGGACCTCGCTCCTCGAGCAGGTACAGCAGCGCCACCACCGGCACCACCAGCAGCACGTTGCCGCGCACCAGGGCCACCAGCCCGAAGAGGAGGCCGGCTCCCGCCCGCGCGGACACCGAGGGTCTGAGCGCGAGCGCCAGCGCGCCCATCGTCAGCATCAAGCCCAGCGCGGTCTTGTCGAGCTCGCTGGTGTTGAACACGTCTGGCTTGAAGTGCGCCCACGCCAGCGCCGCGAGGTTGCCCCACACCTGGCCGGCGAGCTGGCGCGCCACCAACCCCACCAGCAGGCACGTCACCACCGCGCAGCCCACCTGCACCAGCCGCACCGGGAGCAGCTCGTGCCCGAAGAGCCGATAGAGCGCCGCGAGGAAGTACGGGTAGAGCGGATCCTGGAAGAAGGCGGTGTCGCCGTCGAGCCAGTCGCCGCCGGCGATCCGCAGCGCGTGCTGGTTGTAGGTCGAGGCGTCGCCTCCCAGGGTGTTGAACAGCGGGGTGCGGGCCAGCGCGAAGAGGTGGGTGAGCCGCAGGCGGGCGTCGATGATCAGGATGATCGCCAGCAGCAGCCATGATCCGAGGACCCGCTTCATTCTCCGTCCGGCATCGCACTCTCTCGCCCTGGTGTGAATGATTTGAGTGGTTTGCCCTCTCCCCGACCCTCTCCCCCACGGGGAGAGGGAGGCAGGCGCTTCTTCGGTTGCGCACGGTCTTCCACCCGTGGGTTAGAGCCGCGCCATGCGTTCTCCTCTCCTCCTCAGCCTCTTCCTCGGCCTCTTCACTGCCGCCTGTGTCGACTCGCAGGCGAAGATCTCGAAAGAGGTCTGCACCAACACGACCGATGACGACGGCGACGGGAAGACCGACTGCAGCGACCCCGACTGCTTCTCCTTCGAGGCCTGCTGTGTCGATCGCTGCGAAGAGGGCAGCTCGCTGTGCAGCAACGCGGGCGTGATGACCTGCACCCGCGCGTCCACCGGGTGCCGTGCGCTGTCCGCGCCGGTGGCCTGCACGGGCGGCACGGTCTGCAGCGGTGGCTCGTGCGTGCTCACCTGCACCGACCGCTGCAACGCGGGCGCGAAGCAGTGCATCGCGGCCGGCGCCTCCGCCGAGTGCCAGCAGCTGGCCAGCGGCTGCTACGACTGGGTGGTCGGCGAGACCTGCGGCAACGACGCGCTCTGCTCCGGTGGCACCTGTGGCCCGCTCGCCGCCTGCACCTCGCAGTGCAGCGTGGGCGCCGGCCGGTGCACCCCCAGCGGCGCGGTGCAGACCTGCGTGTCCCAGGGCAACGGCTGCAGCGACTGGGCCTTCCCCTCAATGTGCAACGCCGGCTTCGTCTGCTCGCAGGGCGCCTGCGTGCAGTCCACCGTCACCCCTGACGGCGGCGCGTGCACCGAGGAGTGCACCACCTCCGGGATGATCGTCTGCGACGGCACCAGCGGCACGCGCGCGTGTGGCAACTTCGACACCGACAGCTGCCTCGAGTGGGGCACGCCCGTGGCCTGCCAGTCGGGTGAGCAGTGCGCCAACGGCAGCTGCAGCCCGTCCACCACCTGCTCCAACGACTGCTCGCCGATGGGCGCAGCGCAGTGCGACGTGAGCGGCGGCACCCGCAGCTGCGGCAACTTCGACGCCGACGCCTGCCTCGAGTGGTCCACGGTCACCGCCTGTGGCCGCACCGAGGCCTGCAGCGGCGGCACCTGCACCAGCGTGTGCACCGACGAGTGCGCGCTGGCCACGTCCACCTGCTCCAGCACCACGCAGGTGCGCACCTGCGGCAACACCGACCCCGACCCCTGCTACGAGCTGTCGGCGCCGGTCAACTGCCTGCCCACCGAGAACTGCACCAACAACGCGTGCAGCGCCTGCACCAACGAGTGCCCGGCGATGGGCGACCGCGAGTGCAGCGGCGCGGGCTTCCGCAGCTGCGGCAACTTCGACACTGACTCCTGCTTCGAGTGGTCGACCGTCAGCACCTGCCAGGCGGGCGAGGTCTGCATGACCGGCACCTGTGGCCTGCCCTGCACCGACGAGTGCTCGTCGAGCGGCGCCACGCGCTGCATGGGGAGCCTGGTGCAGACCTGCGGCAACTCCGACGCCGACTCGTGCCTCGAGTGGAGCGCCTCGGTGGCCTGCGCGGGCGGCGGCACCTGCACTGCCAACGTCTGCCAGGCGGCCAACGCGCCCGAGGTGCGGTTGATCACCCCGCAGGGCACGGTGCAGAGCACCCAGGGGCAGCTGCACACCATGCTGGCCGACGCCACGCCTGCCCCCGGCCGCACGCTCACCCGGGTGGAGTTCTTCGCCAACGGCGTGAAGCAGGGCGAGACCACCACCTCGCCGCACCAGTACGCGTACACGGTGCCCGCGAGCGCCACCACCGGCTCGGCCATCTCGCTGCAGGCGCAGGCCGTGGACAACCTCGGCACGCGCGGCTTCTCGCAGTTCGCCACCCTGTCGGTGCTCAACAACGTGCCGGTGGCCGCCTTCACCGCGACCGTGGTGAACACCAACGTGGTGCAGGTCGACGCGAGCGCGGTGAGCGACACCGAGACCGCCACGGCGGCGCTGCAGGTGTGCTGGGACTGGGACAACGACGCCACCTGCGACACGCCCTACAGCACCACCAAGCTCGAGACGCACACCTTCACCGCCTCAGGCACGTACACCATCGGCATGAAGGTGCGCGACGCCGCCGCGCAGATCAGCAGCACCACCCGGCAGGTGTCCTTCGCCGACGTGCAGTACCTGGGCGGCGCCAACGTCACCACCACCACCTGGTACGGCACCATCGTGGTGACGGGCGACCTCACCGTGCCCGCGGGCAACACCGTGACCATCGCGCCGGGCACGCAGGTGCTCTTCGTGCGGCAGGACCAGGATATGAACATGATCGGTGACAACACCCTCACCGTGAACGGCGCGCTGGTGGTCAACGGCACCGCCGCGGCGCCGGTGCTGTTCTCAGGGCAGGGCGCGGTGGGCAAGGTGCCGGGCGCGTGGGACCGCGTGGTGCTGGCCGGCGCGGGCAGCACCATCGACTACGCGGTGGTGGAGTACGCCGACGTCGGCCTCGACGTGCGCGGCAACGCCGTGGTGCGCAACACCATCGTGCGCCAGTCGCGCGGTGACTGCGTGTTGCTCACCAACGCCGACGCGGCCGCCTTCACCGACACCACCACCACCCTGTGCGGCAACGACGGCGTGGAGGTGGGCGGCGGCAGCACCGGCGTCACCTTCACCCGCCACACCTCGACCCTGAACGGGGCGCGCGGCTTCCTGGTGAACGGCACCAGCGCGGTGACGGTGGACGCTTCCAGCTCGGAGACCAACGCGCTCGACGGCGTCTTCGTGCAGAACAGCACCTTCAACCTGGCCAACTCCACGGTGGCCGGCAACACCGGCACCGGGCTCACGTACTTCGGCACCGCCGGGGGCACGGTGACGCGCAACCAGGTGCGCACCAACGGCAAGGAAGGCGTGCGCGTGGAGGACGACGCGAGCGGCGCGCCCTCACCGGTGATGAACCTCAACAACATCCACAGCAACGCGGTGGCCTCGTCCAACACCGCCGAGCTGGTGGCGGTGTCGAACTCCACCAGTTGCACCGTCTACAACACGGGCACGTCCACCACGTACACGGCGCCCGCGGGCAAGA
>ERZ1292630.528-Hain-H41-02um-R3-528-length-39479-cov-13_pt2 | contig 20441 bp, 14 predicted proteins | sample MGYA00564408_ERZ1292630 | MGnify/ENA primary metagenome ERZ1292630 (study PRJEB36523, sample SAMEA6512641) | groundwater metagenome | collected 2019-01-08 | study: AquaDiva: Metagenomics assemblies of 32 groundwater samples
AAAGGCATAAGTCTTTCTCCGAAAAGTTTCCAAGCGGAGGATTTTACGGATTTTTTTGAGAAGGCGAAACAAATAGGCGATGTCGTGACTTGGGCTGGGGATTGGGATGAACTTGCGAATACGCAAAGCGGCGGACCGACGGTTGTCGCGTCTTTGTCTTCTAAATACGATTACATCCCGATCATCCAAGCGCAGTTTTTTACGCAATCCACGGGGAAGTTATTGCGTCCGTTGAATGATGCGACCAAGCAACGATATAAAGACAGCGCCATTGCCTTTGCTGAAAAATACAAACCCGAGTATTTGGGATTCGGCATTGAGGTTAATATGCTGTACGAGAAATCGCCCGCGGATTTCGATGTGTTCTCACAATTTTTCGGCGAAGTTTACGACGCTGTAAAAGCAAAATCGCCAAATACGAAAGTTTTTACGGTTTTTCAATTGGAAAAAATGAAAGGTTTAAGCGGCGGTTTGTTTGGCGGGACAAGCGATTCGAAAAAAGCGGAATGGACGTTACTCGAAAAATTTTCAAAAGCGGATATCGTCGCTTTTACGACATATCCCGGGTTGATTTACAAAAATCCGTCCGACATTCCAGCGAATTATTATTCTGAAATAGATTCTCACACGTCAAAACCGGTGGCATTCACGGAAATCGGATGGCATAGTGACGCAAGTCCGGTTGGCTGGGATAGCAGTGAAGCCGAACAAGCAGAATCCGTCAGAACATTTTTTGATTTTTCAAAAGATTTGAAAAAGGAATTCGTCGTGTGGAGTTTTATGTACGATCAAAAAACGGTCGAACCGTTCAAGACCATGGGATTGCGCCGATTTGATGGAAGTGCAAAACTGTCATGGGACGCTTGGCTGGACGTAAAATGATTAAACATTTGATTTATGGAAATTTTTAAACCGCGCGAAACACAAATCGATCCGCTCAAGAACGCTGAAGTTGTTTATCGCGCTTTGGATCGAAAAAAAGAAAAAGATGTTTTGGCGAAATTCACGCCGGAACAACAGGTGGAATTACTTCATAAACAGCAAATTCTTTCGTCGCTCGCATATTTCATCGGCAAAGATTTCCGCATTCCGGTGGAGCTTAACGAGGCAGGGGCCGGTTGGCATTGGGATTTTCAGAAGAATGTAATCCGCATAGATCCAAAAGACCTGTTGGAAAAGCCGATGGATTATCTCCGTTTCGTTATTTCCCACGAAGGCGGGCATAGGAGAATCAGCCGGACCGATTTTATTCCTTTGGATGAATGGCGACAGCCGGGGTTCTCGTTTATGATGAATGCCATTGAAGATCCGCGCGACAATAATTTCGTGGCGGAAAGTTATCCGAAATTCGGAGAACAGATGGGGTTGGTATATAAAGAGGATTTGGATTTTGAAACCAAGGCAAAAGCAAAAGCGGATCAAAAGCTCGGCTACAGGCCACGCTTCATGCAAGCCGGTTTTGAATACATAAAACAATGGTTCAGAGAGGTGGAAGGAAAAGAAGTTGACTTGTCAAAAGACTTGCCGGATGACGTTAAAACCGTGGTTCAGGCGACGCTTGCTTCAGCGCAGGATTCTTGGCTCCGGTATCCATCTCGACAAGAGGCGGACAAAAGCGAAGAACTTATCAGAGAATACGCCAGAGTTTCTTTTGAGATCAATCGCGACAAAGTTTGGCCCGAATTCAAAAAACTGGTTGAGGCGGATATGGGAGACCAAAAGATGCAGGAGCTCCTCAAAGACATGCAACAGGAGAAAGCCGAAAGCGGCGGCACCGGCGGCTTGCCCCTGGAATTAAAAGACAAGCTCACGCCGGAAGAACAAAAAGAGCTGGAGGAAGCGATTGATAAAGCGATCGAGGATGCAAAAAAAGAAAAAGAGGAAACCGAAGCGCAAGGAAAGGAGTCCGAAGGCGAGTCCGGCGGCAAACCCATTGATCTCGATTCCATTTCGGACGAACTTAAACAAAAGATCAAAGATCATTTAGATTCTTTGCCGGAGGATAAGCAAAAAGAGTTAGCGGAAAAAGCCGGAGCCGCATTCAAAGAATTCGAAGACGCGTTAAACGAAGAACTCCAAGGCAAGTTGTCGGACGATCCGGAAAAGAAGGCGGAAAGAGATGAAGAAGCGGAAAAAGAAGCAAAGCATGGAGAACGCTGGCCGCAAGCGCAGGAGGAGGAAGAAAGGGAGAAATCACGTTGGCGCGAGGATGAAGAAGCCGCTCGCAAAACGCAAGAGGATCTGCGCAAGAAAATGGAGGAAGCGCTTGAAAGCGGCGAATCCAACCCTTACGAACTCGCCCTTTCCGAGGTTGCGTATCTTGTCGATGCCCTTACCGGCGATCTGCGCGACGTGTTCGTGAAGCGGAAGATGACAAAAATGGAGGCAGGTTTTCGCCACGGCCGCCGCTGGAACGTTAAAAAACGCATTAGGGAAAAAGCCGCCAACATTCCACTCCTGAAAACCGAAAGCCGCGAACAGCCGGAGAGCCGGAGTGAGGAAAGGGATTACGCCATCACGCTGCTCATCGATCTTTCCGGATCAATGCGAGGAAAAAAAATCCAAGAGGCCTTCAAGTCGGCCGTAGTGCTCGCGGAAACGCTTCAAAATTTGGATATCAAATTTGAAATCGTGGGTTTTCAAGATACGCTGTTGGAATTCAAGCGGTTTGAAGAGGAATTGAACGATAAGATGCGCGAGAAATTGAACCAGTTGCTCTTGGAAGTGGAGGGAGGCAATCCTGGCGGACATAACAATCCGAGAGACAACGATGACGGCGTTTGTCTGCACGAGGCCTCGCGTCATTTGGCTGACCAGCAGGCGACTAATAAGTTTCTGATCGTGCTCTCCGACGGCTTGCCTGAAGCGCGTGGCAAGAGCCAAAGCCAGCTTGACCGCGAGCTCAAAGCGGCGGTTCAAGAAATCACCAACAACACCGATCAAAAACTCATAGGCATCGGCCTTCTTTCCGACGCGGTTACAAGCTACTATGAAAACAACCTGCCCGATGTCAGTGTCGAAGAAATGACAGAAACACTCGGCGAACTTTTGCGTGAAGCCATTGAAAAATATTGAGAATACCGTTAATCTAGGGACATTATGATAAGCACCAAACAACCCCAAAAACTTCCAGACATCGCCGCCGTGAGCGCGTCCATCGGTTTGCCGTCTCTTGTCGTTATTGATGACGAAAAGGGCGTGAGCGGCAAGCGGAACGCATTAGAAAAGACACTCTCCAAATCCGGCTTTGTGAAAGCCGGCGACTATTTGGAAATTATGGATTTGCTCGCGCATGGAAAAGAAAAGATCATGTATGTTGAAAAAGGAAAGAAACTGGACGGTCTCGTGCTTGAAATCGCGGCTGAATACGCCGCCGGCATCGTCAGCTTGGCGGACAGAAAACATAACACCGGTCTTAAAATCGCAAAGTTCAGCCCCTTCAAAACCGCTTTTGTCGTTGCGATGACAAGAAAACAGGTAGAAGCGAGCTACCCCCGGCTGTATGAGTATTTTGGCTCGGTAACTTCAAACCTAGAGCTCCTATGAAAAATATTGAATCGCAATTTTCCGCGTTGACTCCGGAGGCGGGCGGTGAAAAATCAAAGCGCAAACCGCCAGAGACGCCAAAGCCGGAAAAAATCGCCATCGGCAAACCGCCGTATGTCATTGAAAAAGAAGACTCGGTTTCATATCTTGGCGTTGAAGTGCCAAAAGGCGAAGGCGGTCCGCTTGTCCCTGACCGCGAAGAAGCGGCAAAGTATTTCTACACCAGGGAAGATTATCTCTTACGAAGAGAGATGGCGACCGCCATCGTCTTGAATAAACCCATGATTTTTGAGGGCGGCACCGGCATTGGCAAAACTTCGGCCATGGCCGCGATGTGCGCTGAACTCAATACGAATTACTGCAAAGTGTCTTTCGGCCGCGAGATGGCGATTGAAGACGTGATCGGCGGCAAGACCATTACCACGGACGAGAATGGCAATGAAACCGTCAAATGGTATGACGGCAATCTTCTTGTCGCCATCCGCCACGGCGGCATTGCATTTTTGGACGAATATAACCTGCAGGGCAGTAAAGTCGGTTCGCGCGTCAATCCGATCATTGACGCTATTCTGAATGGCCGCAAGGAGATTTCTTTGCCGGAAAATGACAATGAACAAGTGAAGGTGCATCCCAATTTTCGCGTTCTTGCCGCCCAGAACCCGCCGGGTACGGAAGAAGGGCAAGAGTTTACCGGCCGCGAGGCGCTTTCCGCCGAAACCTTTGGCCGATGGACTTTCCACAAACTGCCTCTCAAGATGAGCAAAGAGATGCGCAACCAGCGCCTGGCAGGCATGATGGGCGAAGAAGTCGATGTCAGTGTGCCTGAAGAAGAATTTCGTTACCTCGGCGAAGGCGTTCCGTTGAAAGAGCTCAAAGACATTCCGGGAATGGCGCATTGGCGCAGAGAGGCGATTGACATCATAGATCAACTGGAAACAAAATCCTCCGGCGCCAGCCGCGAGATGGCGCGCGATCAGCGGCAGCGGCTTTACTTTAATCCTCGCTTGGAGCAAGGGTTCTTAAATTATGTCAGTAAATTCTATCGCGGCGACGTTAACGAGGTCTGGAAAAACGCTTTTGAACATTTAGTCGTCGGTATGTATAAATCCGATACGGACAAGGAAAAAATCCGCACAGTCTTAAACCAAGCGTCGTGGAAGCCACCGACCGTCGAATCAAAGCGTAAAGGACTCGAAAGAGGGGATCCGAACATTTTTGAACTAGCTCTGCCACCAGAACAGGTTGAAACAATCCTCGAGCGCAACCGCGTTTGGCAAGAAGAATTCTTCGGCAAGCAGTTCGAAATGCCTCCCTTGCCTCGCGCTGTTACGCCCGAGCGTCTCAAACATTGGGAATCCCTCAAATACGAACTTCGTTTTCTACCGCGTCTCACGATGAACCAGGGCGATACCTACCCGGGATGGAAAAAGAAACCCGAAAGTGGAATTAAATTCTTCGATGAGCTTAAAAACATCCAAAATCTCCCTGAAAATAAAAGTAACCCACATCTTAAAGGGCTTGCTCCGAATGAGCTTCCCGGCGTTTGGACGCTCATGGATACCAGAGCAAAGCCAAACTTCGATAACGGCAACCAGCAATATGAGGATGATGAAGTAATGCAAGAGATGCTGAAGCGCATGGCGAAGATGAAAGATGCCGCCGGTCAATCGCTCTTGAACGGAGAAGCGAAAGACGGTTTGCGCAATGTGATTCATCCGTCCGTCTTTCAGAAATCGGAGTTCTGGAATGAATTGAAGAAGTTTCTTCAGCTTGAAAATGCCGCGGATGCGACAGCTCGACTCCCTCGTCTCATTGAACAAAACGTCACAGGACAAACAGCGAACTGGGATGGTACGAGCACCTATGAATGGTCTGAGGAATACTATCAGTCTGGCAAGCGTTTGTTTTCCGGCAATTCCGACAACGGCGGCGCCTCGAGCGTCCCTTGGCTCGACGGCGCGAGCGGCTTTGTCGGTTTCCGTCCCCTGGTCGTATTCTCTTCCGAAATTGGATCTTTGGAACCTTGGGAATTGGAACTTTGGGAAAAGAAGAAGGAAGAATTGCGCGACATGGAATCAAAAATTCTCACTGGTTTTTTTGAGAAAGAGATCGTCGTTTCCCCTTTGCCTGCGGAAATAACGCCCGAACGGCTCAAGAAGTGGGAAAAGCTCGGTTTTGAACTCCACTATTTTCCGGCTGAAGACATGACGAAAGACCGAAAACTCAAGGGCTGGAAGGAAAAGCCGAACGATTGGTTTTATGAACAGATCGCAGACGGCACAATTCCATCGGACGCTACAAAGCTTCCAGATGGTTGGTTCGTAATTAATGGCAGACAAAAGCCCGCATATACGGACGGAACGCAGATGTATGACAATGATCCGCTCGCGGCAGCGTTGAAAGATTTGAATGAGCGAGGAATAATCTCGCAGACCATGTCGGATGGAAAAATAAAATTGAATCCGGCGAGCCGTTTCGGTATGAAGCCCGCTGATTTTGAAAAGCCCGAAGTTATAGAAACTTTATCAAAAGCCCTTAATATCACTCCGGCTCAATTTTCCCTCACGGAAACCATTGTTTGGAATGTTCTCGCCAATATCCACCACCCAGAGTGGGGGACGACGAATACTTATGAATGGCAAAAAGAGAAATTTGGGTCTGGCGAGCGTTTGTTTTCCGGCAATTCCGTCCACGGCGGCGCCTCGTACGTCTATTGGCTCGACGACGCGTGCGTCAATGTCGGTTTCCGTCCCCTGGGTCGTTTCTCTCCGTAACTTGGAGCTTTGGAATTTTGGACTTTGGAATTTTGGCCAGAAGGTCTACGAAAATACGAATCGACGCGAATATACGAATTTACGAATTAGAGTATAATCAACATACGGCTCATGCAACCGGTCTCGAAAAAGTCAGAGATATCGGTTCGCCGATAAATAGAGAAACGACGTGCGCTCGTCTGGCGCGGGTGGGCGGTTCCATGGTCCGTCCTGCCGCCGCATATTTATACAGGAGCGACTATCCGATTATACGGAGTGAAGTTCCGGTGCCACGGAAGGATGAGCGCGCAAGGGGTCTGGCAAGCGTTTGATTTCCGGCAATTCCGACAACGGCGGCGCCTCGAACGTCAATTGGAACGACGACGCGAACGACAATGTCGGTTTCCGTCCCCTGGTCACGTCTCGCGAAAGGATCCGCTTTGCGCGGGTTCTTTCGTTTGAAGGGATTTGATCCATCCGCCAAGCTGTTTACCGATATCCTGCAACATTTGCTGGAATTGAACGTATTGCTTGGCGGAAAGTGCGCCGACATCTTTCGCAATCCGCAAAAAAATTTTAAGCTGGTCAAGAAGCAAGCTCGCTTCTCTCAGATATGAAAGTTTTTTATATCCTGATTCCGCATTGGCGCGGATTAGGAGTTTGAAAAAATCAAGCGCGAGTACGTAACAATATTGGGCGATGCTGTGGCGGTGCGTTTTCGGGCATTGCCGGTGCCACGTTGATAATGCGACGATAAAGCCATACGTCTTATGAAAAATTGGCATTCCAAAAATTCCGTCGGGGGGATTCATAATTTGTTTGATCGGATCATATCACTTGAGAACCTGTTTGCGGCGTGGAAGGAATTTAGAAAAGGAAAAGGCGGGAAGCCAGACGTTCAAGCGTTTGAATGGCGGCTGGAAGACGAAATATTCCGCTTGCATGAGGATTTGAGAGACGGGACATACGAACATGGGCCGTATGAGTCGTTTTTCGTGTGCGACCCGAAACGTCGGCATATCCATAAACCGTCGGTGCGAGATCGGCTAGTACATCACGCGGTCGTTCGCGTGGTAGAACCGCTGTTTGATCGACGGTTTATCTTTGACGCTTGGTCATGTCGGAAGAGCAAGGGGACGCATGCGGCGGTGAATCGTCTCCAGTCGTTTTGTTGGCGATTGTCGCGGAATAATACGCGGACGGTTTGGGTTTTGAAACTCGACATCAGAAAGTTTTTTGAGAACGTAGATCAGGACGTTTTACTCCGAGTTCTGAGCAAGACGATTGGCGATCCGCGCGTGAACGATCTTTTCACGCGCATAATACGCAGTTTCTCGAATGGAATACCGCTCGGCAATCTCACATCGCAACTCTTTGCTAATGTTTATCTGAATGAGCTTGACCAGTTAATGAAGCACGAGATACGGATGCGTTCGTATATCCGATACTGCGATGATTTTGTGTTGACGCATCAAGATCGAGAGATCCTTGAATCCGCACTGTTGCGAATACGATTGTTTTTATTGGCGCAGCTTCGCCTTACGCTTCACCCGAAGAAAATTATCCTTGTTCCCTATCATCGCGGAGTTGATTTTCTCGGTTTCATTTGCTTTCCGCATTATCGGGTTCTGCGAGCCAAAACTAAGCGGAGGATGTTGAGGAGAGTTAATGAGAAGAATCTCGCCTCTTACAACGGCATCCTCCAGCATTGCAGATCCCATAAATTGGGAATCGAATTGCTGCGGATCGTGTCGACGAAAGACCAAAAACTTATTTTAACCTCTTCCAAGCCCGACTCGCTCCATTACGAGCTTCATTTTCTCTCTAGCAAGTTTCGATGCTGCATCTCGTCCTGCGTCTAGGATTTTTTTCAGCTCGGCAGGATCTTTTTTATACTCATTGAATTTCGTTTGAATAGGTGCGAGCATTGCGATTACGGCTTCGGCGAGCGCGGCCTTGAAATCGCCGTATCCTTTGTCCGCGAATTCCGCTTCGATATCCTTGATATGGCGTCCTGTCGCGTGATGAAAGAGCGTGAGAAGGTTGGAAATTGCGGGCCGTTTCTCCGGATCGAATACAACCCCTTTATCCGAATCTGTTACGGCGCGCATGATTTTTTTGCGAATGGTATCCGCGTCGTCAGTGAGCGAAATGTAGCTGGCGGCCGATCCGCTTTTCGACATTTTGGTTTTCGGATTGTCGAGCGACATGACCCGAGCTCCGACTTTTTGGATCAGAGGCTGTGGCACGGCGAATGTCTCTCCGAATTGCGCATTAAAACGTCTCGCGATAGTGCGTGCCAATTCAACGTGTTGCATCTGATCTTCTCCGACCGGCACCACGGTAGTGTCGTAAAGCAAAATATCCGCAGCCATGAGTACCGGATATGTGAACAGACCCACTCCGACATTTTCTTTTTTAACCCGCGCCTTGTCCTTGTACTGCGTCATGCGTTCCAGCTCGGACATTTTGACCGTTGTTCCGAGAATCCAGCCGAGCTCCGCGTGTTCATGGACTTCGCTCTGAATGAACATGGTGCAGCGTTTCGGATCAAGACCGATCGCGAGATAGGTCGCGGCAATATCCAGCGTATTTTCACGTAGTTGCTTCGAGTCTTGAGGAACGGTGATCGCGTGCAGGTCAACGATGCAAAATAGCGACCGATGTTGTCGCTGCAATTCCACCCACTGTTTTAGAGCACCGATATAATTCCCAATATGCGGAACATTCGTCGGCTTCACGCCGGAAAAAAGAAGTTCTTTCATGTGGATATGCTAGCGTATTTGGCTGAAGGGCGAAAGGGCGGAGGGGCTGAAGATGTTAGTGGGTGTTGCGGACTTTGAATATAAAAACTTTTAGTTGTTTATGAATACTGGTTGCTCGATCGCAGAATGCTTTATGCTCTTCCATGGAAAAATATCCATCATCAAGCGCGCAGTCTAGACAGGCGACGACCTCATTTAGCGAACCAAGCGCCATGTTGAGATAGCGCGCGAAGTCTTGGTCTGAATATTTCTGCGAGCCTTCAGCTATGTTTAATAGAATAGAAGCAAGGGCTCTGAAAAGTTGGCTACTTAATTCGAATCTTTCTTCTTTTGGAAAGTTTTTCTTGGCTAATTCCGTGACATCGCGACGAAAAACACGCGCGTCTTTGTAAACGTTGAAATCTCGAAACCTAAACACATCGTCATTCATATACCCTTCCGCTACAGCCCCTCCGCCCTTCAGCCCATAAGCCCTTCAGCCCTCACTTTATACTTCGATAATGATCGGCATTATCATTGGGCGTCGTTGGGTTTTGTGGAATAGGAATTCTCCAAGGTCGTCTTTTACCTTATCTTTGAGATATGTTCCGTTTGCGCTTGAGCGTGGGTCGTCGTCTTTGAGGATTGCCATGACTTTCTTTCTAGCGTCTTGGATAAGCTCTTGGTTTTCCTTCATATACACGAATCCTCGCGAGATTATGTCCGGCGCTTGGAGAACTTTTCCTGTTCTCTGTTCAACAACCGCGACAACAATCAAGATTCCGTCGCCCGCAAGTTCTTGACGGTCGCGAAGAACGATGTGATTCGTATCGCCGACTCCGAGTCCGTCGACGAACACGTAATCGGTGATAATTTTTTTATTCGTGAGTACGCCATTTCCTTTTTTATCGAATTCCAGAATTTGTCCGTTATCGGCGATGAAGATGTTACTTTTTGGAAATCCGGACGCGACCGCAGCTTTGGCATGGTCTACTAGAAAAGAGTAGTGCCCTTCGATCGGAACGAGGTATTTCGGTTTTATCATTTCGCGCATCTCGATCAGATCTTCCTGTTTCGCGTGTCCGCCGGCGTGCACGTCCATCATTTTGTAGTGAATGACGTTCGCGCCCTCGCGGCAGAGCGTGTCTTTGACGCGTTGGACAGAGCGTTCGTTACCGGGAATGACGGAAGATGAAAACACGACCGTATCTCCGGGTTCTATCTCAATAAACGGATGTTCGCGGTTGGCGATTCGCATGAGCACCGCGCGTTCCTCGCCCTGCGCGCCTGTGCACACGATCGCGACTTTTTCACGCGGCAATTTCATTGCTTCGCGAGCTTCGATGATCGTGCCTTTTTGCACCTTCATGTAGCCGAGTTCCTGCGCGATAAGAATGTTTGAGCGCATGGAAAATCCCTCGACCGCAATTTTTCGTCCCTGGCGTTCGCATGCTTGTATGATTTGTTGGATACGCGAAATCATGGACGCGAACGTGCCGATAATTATGCGTCCTTTCGCGTTCGCGATGATGTCGTCGATGTTGTGTTGAATCTCGTGTTCCCCGACCTGTCGTCCGGGATGCGAGGCGTTCGTAGAGTCGATCAGAAGCGCAAGCACGTTGCGTTTTCCAAGCGCTTTGATTTTTTCAGTTTCTTGTAGCGATTGCGCCTGCGGTCCGGTTTCAAGTTTGAAGTCTCCGGTATGAACGATGATCCCGCATGGAGTAGTCACGATAACGCCCATTGACGCGGCCATTGAGTGAGCGACTCCGAAAAATTCCACCTTGAAAGCGCCGAGCTGCAAAACGTCGTTTGATTTGACGCTGTGAAGATTGAGCGGCGGTTTATCTCGATGATCCTCTTGTCGCTTTTTGATTATTCCGCAAGAAAGATCCGTTGCGAACAGCGGAGGATTGCCGATGCGCGGCATGAGGTGGGGGATACCGCCGATGTGGTCGTAGTGAGCATGAGTAATGATTACTCCGCGCACGTTTCGTTCTTTGCCTTTCAAATAAGACAGGTTCGGGATGATGTAGTCTACTCCCGGCATGTCTTCGTCAGGAAATTGCAAACCCAAGTCTATAATAATAATATCGTTTCCGTATTCGAGAAGCGTACAGTTTCGTCCGACTTCCTCGTTTCCGCCGACGACTATCACTTTTAGCCGTTCGCCGGGAATTAGCGAATCCGCGTCTTTTCCGGTTTTGAGATACGGCTTGTGTTTATACGTATTCATTCTGGCCGGACGCGTAAAAGCGCCGCCTCCTTGTCCGGGACGGGATTTTTTCTTCGACGGGCGCGGCTTTTCTTTTTCCTCCTTCGCGAGCCCTTCTTTTAAGGAGTGATTTTTAACCGCTTTCGCGATAATCGAAGCCATGTCAGGGTCGTGACGCGGTCCGGTGGTTTGCGGCATTTTTCGGTTATCGAAACGCGCCCCAGGTCGTTTTTTTCCACCGAGACGGTTACCTCCTGATGGCGCAGGCGAATTGCCGCGCGGCCCCAAAGAGGAGGGCGCTCTGTTGTTCAAGAAATCCATAGTTTAATTTTATTGCGCAACGCCAAAACGTTTCAAAAACGCATGACGAATATCACAAGATGTCTGTCGCTGTCGTTATATTGTATTGATGACTAAGTAAAACAAATTTTCTTACGTTGTTTCAAGACCGTCGGAATTGGCTCAAATATGGGCAAATCTGCGACGAACATGAAACTTATTAGAGTAGGATACCAGAGATTGTCGTGATTGTCAAACAATCTTTGACAATCAAGCGAAAAATGGGCATTATTTTACTCCGACGTCCAACGTCGGATGTCGGACGTCGGAGTGTGGGAATTCAATTTTTGGGCGAGTGGCGGAATTGGTAGACGCACTGGCTTCAGGAGCCAGCGACCGCAAGGTCATGAGAGTTCGAGTCTCTCCTCGCCCACCAAAATAAAAACCCTTAAACAAGGGTTTTTATTTTATTTCCATCTCCAACCCGTCTTAATGTACCAGCGCCTTAGGTCATTGAATCTATCCGCCGGTTGGCTGACGATGGAAGGGGTTGTTACGCCTTTTATTTTTTTAGATAGAAGATATGGAGAAGCCGGTCTCGCGAGGAAGATCGCGGGCGTTGATCTCAAGATAAGTTTGGATACGGACGATTGAGCCGCGAGGAGCGCATCAGTAGTAGATGCCGTGCGCGTGGCTTGTAGCGCCGTATCAACATCGCGGTCTCCAAGACCGGAAAGATTTAAGCCGCGATCCGTCGCCTGTCCGCTCCACCAAAAGGGGAACAAATCCTGTTCCTGATTTAGTAGAACCGTCGTCAGTACGACATCCGCCTGTCGTTCGCGCGTCGCCTGCCGCAAAAATTCTTCCGGAGGAAATACATCGACTGTGACTTTCACTCCAAGAAGCGACCATCTGCGTTTTAGTATATCGGCCACGGATTGAAGTTCGCGTTGTTCGGATGTGATAATGCGAATTTCGAGTTCGGTTGAACTCGCATTTGCTGTAATTGCCGTGGATGATGGCGCACGAGATAGAATTCGAACGGTGCCGTCAGTCGGGAGTCTCCAGCCGGCGGAGTCGAGCAATGTTCGCGCCACTTCTAACGAGATGGAGGTGGTACTGGCCGACATGAACGGATACGGTCCGGTCACGTTACTCGCGTGCCAGTTCCATGCTTGCGGTATTTCTTCTCGGTCTACTGATCCTGAAAGCGCTTTTCGGATTTTTTCATCGCGTGTGTTTTTGGTTTTTAGGTTAAAAAACGCAATCGTTTCTTGCGGCAGTTCCAACTCTGTGGTTTGAAGGCGCGTTGATTCGTTTTGTTGGAATCCGAAACTCGTGAACGCCAGCGAATCCACAAGGTCGGCTTTTAGCGCGTCTTCCGCAAGTTTTCTATTGTTGAAAAATTGGAAGACTATGGTTTGAATGAACGGTTTCACTCCGGCATATTGGTTGAAAAGTTCGAGTGTGTACGATCGGATCGACCCCTTACTGTCGCGCGTGAACGACTTGAACCGGTACGGCCCTGAGCCGATTGGTTTGATGTTCAAGTCCGCGAGTCTTGCGTTCGCGGGCGGGATGTCTTCCCAAACGTGTTGCGGAAGAACGCCAACAGTCAGGGCGGTAAGAAAACCGATGTCGGGTTGCTCCAAAACGAATTGAATCGTTTTTGCGTCGACTATAATCGCTTTTATTCCACGAAACCTCGCGGCTAGAGGCGATGTGCGTGCGGGATCCTGAATCGAGTCGATAGTGAATAGCACGTCGTCCGCCGTCACATCCTGACCGTCATGAAAACGCGCGTCTTGTCTTATGTTTACGGTCAGAGTTTTTCCATCCTGAGACCACGAGTATTTTTCAGCCATGTCCGGAATCGGATCCATTCCGTTCATCCTGAATAATCCAGAAAAAACCAACGCCACCAAATCCCGATCCACGTCGTTCGCCGGAGCATCGACAGGGTTAATATATTTTGGTTCGCCGACAAGCGCTTCTGTCAGAGTTCCTCCGATCACCGGAACTCGAACAGTGCGGCTATACGCGAGGTAACCGAATCCGCCGATGCTCGTAAAAATAAAAGCGATGAAAGCCGCGAGCGCGATTTTTCTTTCCGTAGTTGAAAGGATGCGCGAAACGTACCGCAGTTGGCGGATACGAGGCACGCGGCTGCTCTCGGTCACGTTTAGTAACAGGTCGTGGTCGTGATGTGCGTCGGGGACTATCTCTTCGGACTGTGTTGCAGACGGGAGCCAGAAAAATACCCGACGGATCAGCGCGCGTATGCGAGCGATCAAGGGTTTCATGGTCGGTTAAGCGAGCGCTACGTTCAAGATCGCGGTAATGAAAAACAAAACCGCCAATCCGATGGTTGCGTAGAACAGGCCTTTCTCAAGGCCGCGCTTGGTTCTAAAGACGTTTCCGTCCCCGCCAAAAGCAGCGCCCAGCCCGCTTCCGCGTTGCTGTAGAAGAATTGCCGCGACAAGCAGAACGGAGAGCGCTATTTGTATGATTTGCAGTATTAGCGTGCGCATAATGTCGATATAACTTATAAGAAATACTGAAGAAAGTCAACGAGCGGGACACGAGCGGTCTGGACACGAGCGGTCTGGACACGAGCGGCAAATTCCTGTTTGTCATCCTCGCGAAGGCGGGGATCCAGGATATAGGTGAATTATTCCTTTATTCTGGATTCCCGCCTTCGCGGGAATGACACTGGTAATTTAAGCGGGAATTACACGAGTAATAATGGTATACTTTCTCCATGGCGTTTACCGGACTTAAGAAATTGAAAAAACCGCGAGTGATTATTGGCGCGATTTTAGGTTTGATCGTTTTGTTTTTAATTGTGATGTTCGTTGGAAACGTTTTTCGATATGTTCGCGCAATTCGTTCCGGAGAAAGCGATCCGTTTGAAAAGGATCGGTTAAAGTCTTCTGTCTCGATATTGCTACGACAGACGCCTTTGGATCAAGTGACATTCAATCGTATAATGACGGATGCCAAAGCGCCGAGCTTTGGAAATCCAAATGCTAAAATCCGAATTGTGGAGTTTTTGGATTATCAATGTCCTTTCAGCAAAAAGACCGCGCCATTCGTCCGCGAGTTTATGGCGAATCATTCGGACGATGCGTTTCTTATCATTCGAGATTATCCGATAACATCCGTTCACAACATGGCGACGGACGCGGCGTATTCCGCGCAATGCGTTTTTGATCAAGGTGGCGCGGAGAAGTATTGGAGCTACCAGGATTTTTTGTTTCAGAATCAGGACAAACTCACCGCTACGAACATGCGCGATTCTGCGATCTCCGTTGGTGCGGATCCTTCCGCGTTAGACACTTGCGTAAACAGCCGAGAAACGAAGTCCGGCGTAGAAGCGGACACGGCGGACACGCTCTCGGTAAACGTCAACGGAACCCCAACTTTTTTCATCAACGGCTATCGCATCCCCGGCGCCGTAACGCTTGAACAACTCGAGGCGATTTACGCGGAGATAAAGAAACGGCTATGAAACGAGCGTACTTACTTATTGCGATTATCATCATCGGATGCGGCATCGCGGCCACGTCTAGGGTTGCGTTGGCAGTCGAGTGCAGCAGTCTGGATGTAACTGGATGTAGTAATCTTTGGTTTTTGGATAAGATCAAATGCGCTTCTACATGCAAAGATATTTGCATTAGCGACACTCCAATGAGTGTGCTTGCAAAAGACCCCGCGTTATGCGAGACGTGTAAATACTTTGGAGAAGGTAATCTTGAGATGGAAAATCTTGATTGCGCAAATTCTGTGGTGGAAGCGATAAAGGATGCCTTATGCGATAAAGGACCTAAAGGATGCTGCATAAGTACTGAAAATACCGACACACTTTCATCCACTGAGAAGTGTAAGACGGAAAAAGAAGAATGCATCGGGGAAGACCCCATTCTTTACAACGATTGCTGCTTTTGCACTTCAGGCAAGGGCGCGTCACTGCGCGTTTCCGGTCAGGATAGGAGTACTAAAGCTAGCTGCGAAGAAAAATGCAAGAAACATGATTTGCATATGGACACGTCTATCGGCGCCGGGAATATTCCGGATACGTCCGGAGCCGCTCCGAGTGCGCGCGAACTTGCGAACATAGATGCCCGGTGTTTTACGCAAGCGGAATGTGCGGGTCCTGATTATGGCCGTTCTCCTTCTCAGTTCCGTCCAGGTTTTGGTTGTACAACCGGAAAAGGCAGATGTGTGGCTCCGGAACCGGACGTCGAACTTTCGACGCCGCTTGGAAGCGTGACCACTGTAAAAGGACTTAAGGAATACATCGCCGCCGTTTTTAATTTCATGGTGTCGATCATCGCGGTGGTAACGGCGATTGCGTTCGTGTGGGGAGGATTCCGCTACATTTTCGGTTCGGCGTTCACGGATATCGCTCGCGCCAAAGAGATAATGATCGACGCAGGCATCGGCATGATCCTTGCGCTCGGCGCAGTTACATTGCTACAAACAATTAATCCCGCAACGCTCAAGTTCAACGCGCTTGATGTATTCATGATCAACAAGCAGATTTTATTGCAATCTTCGTTTTGCACCGATCTGGAAAAAACAGGAGGCAAGAATTATAAATTCGCGGACGCGGGTAAAGCGCCTGATGAAATTAAACTGGAAAATGCGAAGTTCAACGCTTCAGCCGCGGAAACAGTATGCGATCGCGAGTATTACATTGAAGGATTGGGAAAAAACCTTTGTTCAGGTAGGACGTGCGCGCAAGGAGTAGGGTACTCATGCGTTACGTGCAGGAATTCACAGGGAAAAATTCCGGAATGCGGACACAAGAAAACCGGGTCTGTGTGCATAAATGCGCAGTGGACAGGGACGATTACTTGGGATTCGTTGCAAACACCGTCTGTAATATTTCCTATTATAGTTTGCAATGACGCGAAGAATCCGACAGATTATGATGTGACGGAGAAAAATATTTTCAATCTGTCTAACGGAAACATATTATTCAGTACTGAGACGGCTTCTGTGGAATCTTCGATAAAGGAAGATGTCTTGGGCGGTTCTGCTCCATATCGACTATCTATTCCCACCGACATTGAAGCGCAAGCGGTAGATAAATGTAAGAATGGCGGAGGGGTGAAGGGGATTCTCCTAACCGTCTATTATGTCAACAAGGCAAAATTAATTAATCCATTGGCGCCTTTTATGGGAGGACCGGGTGGTGGTACCGTGTTGCTAGCTACAACAGATAATAGAAGTGCTGGCAGACTTTCTGGTTATGCAAATATAACCACATCTGGAAAGACGGAGGCGTTGGCATTTTATTGCAGCGTTCACAGATATGGTGCGCATTTACAAAAAACAGAATCATATTGGTCTATTCAAGAATTAAAGTCCGCCGGAAGTGGAGAGAAGCCCATTTTTTTCGATATCAATTTGAATAGTAATAACGCGCCTGATAGTCCAATGGATACAATTGGAAACAAGTGCGATAAGATCACGACGTTTTAGCTCCTCAGGGTTCTCCTCTTGCCCCTTCTCAAAATACGTGGTAGTCTCGGCGGCAAGTTATGCCACGTCAAACAAAACCGAAATTGGAAGCAGGCGCCTTTTATTACACGTATGTTCTCTATAGCCAGAAGGATCATAAGTTATATAAAGGATTTACGTCTGATTTAAAAAATAGAATAAAGGAACATAATCAAGGCAATGTGACATCGACTGCCTATCGAAGGCCTCTTATTTTGATCTACTATGAAGCAGGGTTATCTCGCGAAGATTCTTCACGGCGTGAAAAGTATCTAAAGTCGACCGCCGGTTCAAGGTTCATTGCAAAGAGATTGAGGGATTATCTCTATCTATAATTCGGTTTTGTTTGACGTGGTATGTCTGGACAACAGCGCATTTCAATTCGCGGGGCTCGCGTGCACAATTTGAAGAACGTTTCGATTGACCTGCCGAAAAACAAGTTGGTGGTCATGACCGGTCTTTCAGGATCTGGAAAATCTTCTCTTGCGTTTGATACCATCCACGCGGAAGGGCAACGGCGTTACATGGAATCTCTTTCCTCGTACGCGCGACAATTTCTAGAATTACAAGACAAGCCGGACGTTGACGAGATACTCGGACTTTCTCCGACCGTCGCAATCGACCAAAAATCCTCGTCGCACAATCCGCGTTCCACCGTCGGTACGGTCACGGAGGTCTATGACTTTTTGCGTCTTCTTTTCGCTCGCGCCGGGCGCGCTCATTGTCCGACTTGCGGCAAACCCGTGGTAGAACAAACGCAACGTGAAATCGCGGACAAGATTTTAGAAATGACAAAGCGCCACGGAGTGATCGTTCTCGCTCCCATGGTGCGCGGGCAGAAAGGGGAGCATAAAGTTGTTTTGCAGGCGGCAGAACGGGCGGGATACAAAGAGGTTCGTTTTGACGGGACCATCGCGGATATCGACGAACTGCTCCACGTTAAACCGGATAAAACCAAATCGCATACCATCGAAGTAGTGGTAACTACGATCGAGAAAGATACCGCAATGATCGCGGACGCGTTTCTCGAGACTTTGAAACAAGCGCTCGATCTCGGAAACGGACTCGTGATCGCGTTCGACTCCGAAACCGGCGACGAAACGCTATTCTCACAATCTCTCTTTTGCGCGGATTGCAACATTTCTTTGCCACAGCTTGAGCCGCGACTTTTTTCTTTCAATTCGCCGCATGGCGCATGTCCGGCGTGTACAGGACTCGGAACCAAGCTCGTGCTTGAGCCGGATCTCGTGATTCCGAACAAACGACTCACCATCGCGCAGGGAGCAATCAAACCATGGACGCGGATCGCGGGAAATCAGACCGGTCATTTGAAGTTACTCGAAGTTGTTGGAAACGAGCACGGATTTTCAATTCATGAGGAAGTCGGGAAATTATCGCTTGCCGCGAGAAAAATAATAATGGAAGGTACCGGAGATTCGACATACGAGGTTGACGGTAAGACTGTGAATTTCGGTGGAATTTTGGCAATGCTTGAAGATAAATATCGCCAGACCGACTCCGAATACGTGCAAAAGGAAATTGAAAATTACATGAGGGTTTTGACTTGTCCGGATTGCGAAGGTCGTCGCTTGCGCAAAGAAGCGTTGGGAGTGACGATCGCCGAACGCGGTATCGCTGATATCGTTACAATGCCGCTCGATGATGCGACCGCATTTTTCGAGGGGCTTGGAAAAGGCAAGCAGAAAATCAAGCCGTCCAAGATAATGAGAATAAAAACGGAGACGCGGATTGACGCTAACGGTTTTACGGAGCGCGAACGTCTAGTTGTGGATCAGATTTCTAACGAAGTGAAACATCGCCTCGCCAACCTCCAAAACGTCGGCTTGGGATATTTGACTCTCGACCGCAGTGCCATGTCGCTCTCCGGCGGAGAAGCGCAGCGTGTTCGTCTTGCGGCGCAACTTGGCGCGGAACTTTCAGGAGTCATCTATATTTTGGACGAGCCGTCCATCGGACTTCATCCGCGCGACAACGATAAACTGATCGCGACAATGAAACGGCTTCGCGATTTGGAAAACACGGTGATCGTGGTGGAGCACGACAAGGCGGTGATGGAAGCCGCGGACTATGTCGTGGACGTGGGGCCCGGCGCGGGGGAGTACGGAGGCGAGATCGTGGCGGCAGGAACGCTCGCGGAAATTAAACGTCACAAAGAATCTCTCACTGGCGCATACTTGACTGGGAGGAAACAAATTGAACGGCCGAAAAATCGCCGAAAGGGAAATGGGAAGTTTTTGTACGTACATGGAGCCAGCGAGTACAATTTGAAAAACGTGAACGTTAAATTCCCGCTCGGAAAATTCGTTTGCGTAACCGGAGTTTCAGGATCAGGTAAGTCCACGCTCGTGCTCGACATTTTGGCGCGTTCTCTTTCATCTCATTTTTACAATGCAAAAGAACTTCCGGGCGCGCACAAAAAGATTGAAGGATTGGATAATCTCGACAAGGTCGTATCCGTTGACCAATCGCCGATCGGCCGAACTCCAAGATCGAATCCGGCGACGTATACCGGAGTTTTCACGGTCATCCGCGATTTGTTTACGGAGATTCCGGAAGCCAAGATGCGCGGATATGACGCGGGAAAATTTTCTTTCAACGTGAAAGGCGGCGGTCGCTGCGAACCGTGCGGAGGAGACGGGTACGTCCAGATCGAAATGCAATTCCTTCCGAACGTGTACGTCGAGTGTTCGGAATGTCACGGTAAGCGGTACAACAGGGAAGCGCTGGAAATCCACTGGCGTGACAAAACAATCGCGGACATTCTCGACATGACCGTGGAGGAGGCGCGACGATTTTTCGTGGACCAGCCGCTCATTTACGAAAAATTATCCGTTCTGCACGAAGTCGGTCTCGGATACATGCGTCTCGGTCAACCGGCGACCACTCTTTCCGGCGGAGAAGCGCAGCGCGTGAAATTATCCACGGAATTGTCCCGACGAGCGACCGGGAAAACGCTATACATTTTGGACGAACCAACGACCGGTTTGCATTTCGACGACATTAAGCGGCTGCTCGTAGTTCTTCAAGCTCTCGTGGATAAGGGAAATACGGTGCTCGTGATTGAACACAATCTCGATGTGATAAAAAGCGCGGACTGGGTGATAGACATGGGACCGGACGGAGGAATCAAAGGAGGGGAAATAATCGCCGAAGGAACGCCGGAACAAATCGCGAAATCAAAGGGAAGCACGGCGAAGTATTTGAGAGATGTGATATAGAACTTTCTCGCCCTCCGTCATTGCGAGCCACAGCAGTGGCGCGGCAATCTGATATTTCCGTCATTGCGTAGCCAATATACTAAAAGGCGTGGCAATCTATCCCCCTCCGTCATTGCGAGCCCCAGCAGGGGCGTGGCAATCTAATTCCCTCCGTCAT
>ERZ1292630.690-Hain-H41-02um-R3-690-length-34343-cov-7_pt2 | contig 20441 bp, 9 predicted proteins | sample MGYA00564408_ERZ1292630 | MGnify/ENA primary metagenome ERZ1292630 (study PRJEB36523, sample SAMEA6512641) | groundwater metagenome | collected 2019-01-08 | study: AquaDiva: Metagenomics assemblies of 32 groundwater samples
GGAAGCCCTGCCGGGGACGGCGGTGGCCCTGGTGGAGGCGGAAGCCCTGCCGGGGACGGCGGTGGCCCTGGTGGAGACGGAAGCCCTGCCGGGGACGGCGGTGGCCCTGGTGGAGGCGGAAGCCCTGCCGGGGGCGGCGGTGGTAACCCCACTGGCGGAGGCGGCAGCGGCGCGGCTGGGGGCGGTGGTGGTAGGCCTGCAGGGGGCGTAGGCCCGGTGGGTGCAGCAAGGGTGGTCGCGGCAATGACCGGCGGCGGCGGTGCGCCTGCTGGCGCACCAGGGCGGGTTGTCGCGACCGGCGATGCCGCGGGGGGTGGAAGGGCACTGCCAGCTAGCTTTTTCGATGCCGAAGACGCGGCCGATCGTGATCCTGCGACGTCCCGAGGTCGAAGATTCGAAGAACTCGCCGACACCACATCTCCTCCGGCCCCGCTGATGGGTCCCCCTTGCCGTTTGATATCCTTCGCCGCCTGACGTTCGACGTCGAGCCGCAGACGCTCCGCTTCGCGAGATGTGACATCCTCGTTCCAGCGCTGACTGACTTCGTGAAGCAACGCAAGTTCCTTCTTTTTGAACCGCAGGCAGGGCACGCCGTCCTCATCCATGGTCAGCAGCAGCGGCGGGGGAGCGGCAAGCGCACCGGCCGTGGTGGAGGAGGATGCCGCCGCCCCTCCTCCTCCTCCTGATCGCTTCGGCACCTGACGGTCGACGAATCGAGCGGACGCGTCATCTGCCGATGCCACCATGCCACGAGCCGACGCGGCGTTGTCGTAGGCGGTTTGTTGCTCCACCCTTTGAACCATTTCGGCGTCGAACGCAGCCCTCGATTCGGCTGCCGCTTCCGCGAACCACGCGTGGTGCAGCAGCACGCGAATGTCCGCTGCCAGCTGGGGATGGAAAATAAAGTGTAACAGATTTGCGACCGGCGCGGGAAGCCCGAAAAATGACGGAAATAAGTGTTGGTGGATGTACCGCATCGCGTCACGAAGGGACTGGGACCCCGCTCCACCGGGCGATTCCACGCTGGCCTCTGCCACCAGGGAGCGATCAAGAGGATCCCCCTGACACGTCAGCAGCGAGGTGAGTCGTCGGTTGTCAAGAGGAGCCCCGAGACACATTTGTAGCATTGCGCTTCCGATCAACAGAACGTCCTGCCGCGTCCGGGCCGCCTCGTCGGTTCCCGGCGCCGCGCTCCCCGTTGGGGTGATGTTGGTGTCTTCCTCCGATGCATCCGCAATCTGTCGATGCGTTAATTTCGCGTAGGCTTGCACCCGTGGGTCGCCGTCGTCGAGCCCGGCGACAACGCGATCCTGCTCGGAGGCAGAAAACGCAGGCAAGCGTGACTGACCACAAAGTAAATCTTCCACATCGGAGACAACTAGGCCATAAGATTGTCCAATGAGAACGTTCCCGAGCGAGCAGAGCATGGGCAGCGGCAAGTCAAACCGGTGGCATGCGGCCGCGATTTGCACCAGCTTGTAAGCGTAGCGGGCGAAAACCAGCTTGTCGGCGATAGGTTGCGGCGGCTCGGCGTACTTTCGTTCTGCCGAGGAAAGCGGCTGCCGTGACGCGCCGGGGTGGAGAGCATCCAGCAAGCTGCCTTGCTTCGAGCAGTATTTGATGGTGAGCGCGCGCCCTCCTGACACCATGAAGTCAGCGATGGGGGCGAAGTACATCGGGTCCAGCGACGTTAACAACTTTTTCGCGGTCCTCACCGTCTCTGCGTGACCGTCAATCAGCCCCTGGGGGGCGTTTCGTCCCAGGGGCACAATGGAAACGAGCAGCGGTTCGCCGGTTGTATCCGACTCCACAAGGCAATGCGCTTTGCGCGAGTACTTGCCGAGTGGCGGGAGGCCCTTGATGAACTTGTAGCTCGTTGAACGCAGCACGACGCGCGCGGCATTGATGTGTTCCTCGTACGGAGGCGGTGAAAGAGCAAGGGCCAAAAAAGAGAACAACGACGTCGAACAGCGCATGGTTCGAACGTCGGCTGATGCGCCCGTGTCGGTGCGGGGTTCGAAGGGGTCCACATGTCCTGCCCCTCGTTGACTGGTGTTCGACCCCTTGGATCCACCGAGCAACGCCCGTTCGTTGCACCACTTGTCCCGGTACTCCTGGTACCCGACGAGTCTCAGGAAGTCGGCCTCGCTCGCGACGATTCGATTCATCAACGCAGAGTTGAAAACACGCTCAAACGCGACGCGACGCTCCTCGATGAAGCCATCTTCGAACGCGCCAAAGACAGGCGTTCGCGGCACATCGGGAAGCAGGTCGGTGCCGTCCGGTGCAGTAATCTTGTTATCCACCGCCAGCTGCTTGATTTTCTTCAAAACGGGCTTGCTCTCCTTGTAGGTACGTCGCACGTGAAACAGAGGCACGAGTGGCGCGTCAATGTGTGCGAGACTGATTTTGTATTGCACATCCCCGTCAATTTGACGGGGGTCCGTCACATGGATGATGAGGTGTGACAGCGGACACAAGGACATGTGGAGAGGATCCTGTCGCGCGAGTGGAACGGTGTCGTGAGCAAACATGTTGCAACTTGTTGATGTTGCATTGCCCTTGTCACCACTAGGGGACGAGCAGGAAAGTTCAACGAACGATAGGACAGCCCCGATTGCAACACACACGATCAACGCTCGGTGGAGTGACGGGGAGTTAGCGTTCAGACGAGCTCGTAAACAGGGATCGGGCTCGTCGTGCAACGGACATTGAAAACGCGCGAACGATGTCTGCTTGACCCGAGTCTTGTGCGAATGCGTAGCCTGTTTTGAGGCTTGGTTCCGCGCGCAAACCGAACGAGAATGTCCCCTTCTTGGGCGCGTTGGTTTCAAGGCGGCCGAGCAGGTGAGGATGAGTCGCGCTGACGTCCGCTCGTGTAAACGGACGACCCGACGCCTCTAGTGACTGGATGCAGTGCGACAGTTCGGGGTTGAACTGTCGACGGTAGTACTTGAACACGATATCCCTCAAGCACGCAATGGAAATCGCGAGGAAACATACCAGCCAGTAGCTCGGCGTAGCCATCACTGTCGCCGGCACGCGATACCAAGCGGCGAAGTCTTTGCTTTGTGTGGCGCCGTATAGGTTGGAGTAGACGAAGAGAAAGGCGAACCACAGCGTGAGCGACCCGAGGAGGAACAAGCCGTTCAGGAACGTCCACGTCAACGTCTCCAAGCTTACCTTGGCGGTGACCACGGCGATGACAGTCGAGTACATGAGCACGCCAAGGGCGCTGAGATCGAAGTCCTGTGCTAAAGTGGCCTCAACGTTTAGCGACATCGACAAAGAGCTCACGAAGAAGCAAACGAGCGAGTGAAACACCGCGTTGGCCTGGAAGAGCCAAAACACCTTGCCGTTGAAGATGCGGTTGGTGAGGCCATCCTTGTACAGGTCAGGGAACTGATCCATGGACAATGCCCTCTTGGCCTCGCAGTCACGATCGACCACCGCCAGGACCATGATGGGGAAGGCGGTAAACCAGACGTTGAACAGTGCCAAGGACCAGTTGTCGTACAAACTTTGGCCCGAGAAGCCGTTGAAGAAGACGTACCAAAACTGAGTAAGGTACAGCGTGATGTTTTTGTAAAATGAGTACAAGATGAGTTTCCCGATGCGACGGTAGTTCCAGCGTCCGTGGACGAGCAGCAAGCGTTGGAGGTAGCGGAATTGCCCTATGCTGTAGTCGGACGCACGGGCCGCTTGAAGGCCCTCAAGACCGGCGATGCCGATGCCGACGCTGGCAGCCTGGATCATTGGCACATCATTCGCGCCGTCGCCGACGCTTAGCGTGATGCTGCCGTGAATGTTCTCTCGCACGAGGGACACCACCTGCGCCTTTTGCATCGGACTCACTCGGCAACATATCACAGCTTTGCACGCTGTGGCCAATTCCAGGAACTGCATGGCAATCGGCTTGGACTTGAGAATGTGCTCCAGCAGTCCCCCTTGAATGACGACGGCAAGGTCCGATGGCGCGTTGGCGACGGCATTTCCCTTTGCGAGGTAGTTGAACTCCTCCAGCTTGCTCGCAACATTTTGTTCACTGACGGAGTCATCAAATGTGAAGAGCTGCATGTCGTGATTTAGGAGCGCGCAGGCGAACCCGATGTTGATGGCGGTTTCCTGCTTGTCGCCGGTTAGCACCCAAACTCGGATACCCGCGGCCATCAGGAGCTCGATGGTTTGCGGAACGGCATCTTGCAGCTTGTCTTCGATCGCTGTCGTACCAACCAATTCGAGATCCTTCTCGATTTCGCCCCCCACCGCCGCCATCTTTGCCGCACGATCGTGGAGATCACAGCTGGCAGCCTGGTAGCGTTCGTTCCAGATGGTGTAGGCGGCTTCGTCGAGGGGCGCCTTCGCGATGACGAGGGTGCGCAGCCCCTCGGCGGCGAACTGCGTCAGCATCTCAAGTGTCTTGGTCATGGCCGCTTCCTGGGGACCGTTCCGTTTTAGCCGTTCGTACACGACGGAGTCCGCCCCCTTGCAGTACACCCAGAGCTTGCGCTGCGGGTCCCGGACGACAACCGACATCCGTTTCCTGGTGCTGTCAAACTCGATGATGTTGAGCAGCTCGTACACTTGTCGTTGCCCAAAGACGCATATCGTCACGGAATTTTCGGTTCGTGTCTCGAAGGCAACGCCCAGTTCACGCGCCGCCTTGACGAGGCACCCTTCGTCAGGTGAGGCAGCCTGGTAGATAAGTGCCCCTAGGCCGGCCATCACTGCAGCAGGAGTGTCTTTGTGATTGACCGGCGATGCCGGCGGTGCCCCGGTCGCGAATCCCTTCGTTTCCTGCTCGGGTGTTTCTGCGACGACCGTATGGCAAACCGCGAGGTGTCGAAGAAAGTCTTCGATTTGCGCCGCATTTCGCTGTGTACGCCAGTTTCCATCATGAATGCGTTCATCGTAAAAATTGAAACCGTCACGTGGCACGAAACTTGCCGGGCGGTCGTCGATCAGCACCCGGCCTTCTCGCGCCGCGGCCGCTCGTGCTATTTCGGTGACTCCACGTCCGTACGTGACGCACTGAATCGGTCCTGGAGAGTGAACAGGCAGCGGCTGGTCATCATCGTCCAGGTTGATGGGGCCACCGCGGACGACTGGCGCTGGCAACCCCCCCGGCGGTCCCCCTCCCATGTCGAGGACACTGAATTTAATGAAGTCCATCATGTTGCACGTCAAGGTCCCTGTCTTGTCCGAGAAGACGTAGCCGACTTGGCCCAGCTCTTCGTTAAGAGCCGAGGTCTTGGCTGAAGCGCCGATGCCAGTGCGGTCGTAGTACATTCCAAGGTCGCTGTTGATCAGCGCGGCTTGGACGAGTTTCACCATCTCCATGCTGACGTATAACGAAATCGGAATCAAATTGTTGAACAGAATGAGAAAAGTGAGAAATCCCACTAGGGCGGTGAGCCCCGCGTTTTCGGACTCTGAGGCCAGATACCAATGGTACTTCACGCTGCTGCTGCTGAAGGTGGCGAGCCCGATGGCGGCGGCGACGCAAAGGGTAATTTGACAAAGAAAAATAAACCCGACCTGTCGGTTTGTGAGCACGTCGATGTTGCTCATTTTGTGGCGCTTTTCCGTGGCGTTTCTCATCAGCTTGGTGTCTTGACCTGTGAACAAGACGACCCCGTAGGCGAACGCCGTGTTGCGCAAGACGCTGCCGCGCAAAAAAATGCTCTCGTTTGTCAACGGGATGACGTTGGTCGATTGACCTTGAATGGCAAGAACCATTTGCCCATCAAAGTTGTAAAGGCGGTTGTTCGGCAACTCGTATTTCAGCGTCGCGCTAAACGCGTCGATATCGTCTGGCTTGAACACCTTGTAGGCTTGCGACGTGGACTTGCGAATCTTCAAATTGGTTTCTCCATCGAGTTGTGCTGTTTCGACGTACGCCAGGCCCTCAGGCTCGCTCGAGTAAATCGCTAACAAGTCACAAGGAAAGGGATCCGATTTACCAATTTTCATGATGTCGCCCACCCGCACGTCGCGCCAGACGAGGTCTAACCATTTTCCGGAGCGAAAGACGCGGCACGCTTTGCCGTTCAGCTCGGCGTCCGCCCGGTGTCGCTTTAGGTCCTCGTACGCATCCTTCAGCAATGACAGGAACATCACGAGGCACAGCGGCGCGATGGTCGTGAACCGTCCGGTGGGGCTGACGCCTGGGATGATTTGAAGCAGAGCAATGAACAAAAAGTACACATTGGCCGCGCGCTTGAACTGTTCGTACAGATTCTTCCAGACCAAAAAATCGCGCGTCAGAGGATTCAACGTGTACTTGGACGTCTTGATTTCGTTGTCGCAATACTCATCCACACCCGCCGTTGAGCGATTGGCCGTGCCTGTGCTTCCGTTTGCGTTCTTGAGGGTCTGGGCTGCCATGGTCTGCCGGAGCGCACCGACGTAACAGACGCGCTGCTTTGGCGGCTCCACGCGTCCAGCAACGCCCTGGGGCAAAAACGGTTCCTGTGTGTCATCACCCCGAAAATTACCGGTTGATGGGGCGCTCCGGACCGGAAGCACGAGTTCCTCTGGGGGGGCGCCGAATTGCATTGATGTTAGTGGAGGGGTCTTTCAGTGGGAAGGCACAAACCAATATGATGCGCGAGCCACCGCAATCGCTGCAACAGCGTTGCGATGCGCGGTTCATCAGCACGATGTTTGCATTGCGGCCAAGAAGCGCTTCACAAAAAACTCATCACCAAAGCTTTCAGCTCGTTCCCGCGCGGACCGTTGCATGGCGCGGAAGCGCGTCGGCTCACTTGCTTTCATTCGGAACAGGTCAATCATGGCGTCGGCAAACCCCCGTTCGTCTCGACGAAGAAACCCATCTACACCCTCTCGAACAATGTCCATCTTTGGACCCGCACTGTCATGCGCCAGGGGAATTAGCCCGGCGGCCATGTACTCGACCACGACGATGCCGAAGTGTTCGTCTGTCATGGTATGCAGGCCGACGGCCGCCGTTTGCAAGTGGGACTCGAGCACGGCGATCGGGGCAGAGCACACAAATTCCACGCGTTGCGAGATGTCGCTGGCCATTTCTGACGCGCTCCTGGCAACCATGCTCTTCAATTGGTCGACTCTCCGCCGGTCGTCGTCGTTTCGCACTCCTCCGAGAAGCACAAGCCGCGTGTCAGCGGGAAGTCGCGGAACTGCCGACGCAAAGGCCCTTAGCTGTAGCGGGTGATTTTTTTCAGGTCGGAACTGCCCAACGCTGAGAATTACGTTCGCTCGATCCGAATTGACCGTTCGAGAGTACCGGGCGACGTCGACAGGTGGATAAACGAGTCGGACCGGAGGCAAAACGCTGTCCCCTTTTTTGAGCAACGACGTGAGGTGCCCACATGTCCACGTCGAGTTTCCCATCAAGAGGTTGCACCGCCGGAGGCAGCCGTTGACGTAGAGGAATGCAAACACGCGATAGTAGGCGAGCTTTGCGTAACTGAGGATGGTGCTTGCTGCCACGTCGTTCACGTGGCTCAGTTCACGCGCGCGCACCCTGCGAAACATCTCTGCGGTGATGGTTGGATAGTGTACGTAGGCGATGAGTACGACGGGTGACGAGATCACGGCGGGGAATAGCGCACGCAACAGCGGGTAGCATCCAGGCAAGCCGACGGTATCAATGATGACGTCGGTGCACCCGCGCATTACGGCAACGTCGAATGCCAACATCGTTCCACCGAGAAACGTTTGCAGTACAAGCGTCAGCCGGGGGTACTGTTTGGCATCGAGCCACTTTACGATCGTCGAGTTTAAGTAGACGACTTCTGGTTGGAAGGGCAACTCAATGCCGAACTGTCGTCGCACAAGGTCTACCAGATAGGTCGTATCCTCCGCCGCAGATGTCGAGCCCCCTGGCCGTTGGTAACGCCCGGTGTACAGGATCACAGTTTTGCGCTGTGCAGGATGCTCGTCAAGCTGTTCCCGGAGCACGGATTGAATCGCGATCCATAGCACCCTCTCACCACCTCCGCCTCCTCCGCTCGTCGGATGAAGAAATCCGACAGATTGCCGCCGCGGTCCGCGCAAACGTCGGCGCGAAGCAACGGCTATCATGGCGACCAGCGTGCTGCATACCAGCAGCGCACAGAAGGCAAGCTCGATGAACATCGAATGTCACTGTTGGAGTCTTCTGAATATCACAGCCAACATCCGCAGTGCCATGTTACAAGGGACGGCCATGAGGAAGTTACATCGAGGAACCCTCTTTGCGTTTCTATCGACAGCCCCTGCTTTGCAAACACAATCTCGTCTCGGTCTTTATAGTGTGTGGCATTGACACCCGGTCAGACGGGTCCGTTTGCCCTTCCGGTGACGTTAGCGACAGTGCCGATGACCATTTTTTCGTGTGCCTGCAAGTCAGGTACTCCGCTGCCGAGGACGCTGACTGTGCCCTCGCTGTTGAGGCGCAGCACGAATGGACTCAACCACGTCGTGGTCTGCCCGGTGGGCTGGCGAGTCGTGACTGCTACTTGGTTGGACACGATGATCGTTCCTGGCGGGAAAGGTATCGTGCTGCTCGCGGACGCGGCCTTCCCTTTCCCTCCTCCGCCGCCGACGGAAACCGTTCCAGAGGCTCCGACGAAGACCACCTCTGCGCACACACGACTTAGTTCATCGAAGATGTCGAGCGCGATGACAGGAACATCAGCGAGCGTGGCATCAAGGGAGTCTTCCCCGTCGGCGCCCGTGATGGCGTACCTCTTACGTTCAGCGTCCTTGAGCCGTTTGTTCAAAAATTTCGACAATTTGTCGCCCACGGCAACCTGCACTAACGGAAGCACAGCGCCACGGCCGCTGGACAAGGGCAGCTGATCATCATCGCCTCTCGAAGGTATGACCTTCAGTTCTGTAACGAAGCCTAAGTTGATGATCTTGATGCCATGGAATTCACTGTGGATGTTCTGAGCTAGGACAAGCACGGCCTTGTCCGGGACGTAGGTGAAGATGGTTCCTTCGATCGGTTTATCCGCCGATCCCATCAGGCGCACGGACACCTTTTGTCCGATGAACGAGTCCAACGGCGCATCCAGCGGCCGTGGTGGCATGAAGGCAACAAGCGAACTACCCTTCCCTTCAATGAGCAATCTCAACACAGTCATACGTGGACGATGTTCAGCGATCATCAGGGGTGCGCTAAGAATCACTTCAACGTGCTCGTTCAACCTACTCACCGTCCGAGGTGCAACGGCACCGGAACGGTTCAAAGTGTTGTGAAAGAAATTGATGAAACTCGCTTGCTGTTTTCCAGCTCGCTCCTGCGTGATGGTTTCCATTGCATCACCTCGATGCTGCATCAGCGGCCTACGCCTGATAGATGAAGTGCCCTGTTTTGCTTTTCGCGTAAATCAAGACACCTTTGTTTCGAGCGTAGTTGACGAGCTCCCTGTTTACTGGCGTCACCGTACCGCAAATGAGATGCATACGTTTTGTAGGATTCAGTAACTCTTTCCATTGCGTTTTCGACATTCGATGCCGATCGGAATCGCTCGGTTCGTTGGACCACTCTTTCATGAACTTGGCGGAGCCCGCGAGCTGGTTGACGTGCGCCGGTGTGACACCCGGATACGCCATCACAAGAGCAACGTCCGCGGGAGTCGAAAGGATGCCGTCCAGATGTATGACGCCAGGCACCTTGTCAGAATTTTTTAAGTTGTACTGATTTTTCAGTTCGATGTCTGACTGCCGAAATATGAACTTGTATTCCACGGGATCGAGTCGGTGCTGTTCCATTGAAAAGGGGCTCCCTTGAGCGCCGCAAACCGCTCGTGTTACCTGGTATGCCAGGTTAGTCCGGGCTTTTCGCGGAAGTAGTTGGTAAACGTGCGTTTCCTGATGCTGAGCCACAAGCTCCTGCCAGCTATCGATCACGAGGGGCTGCCCACAGGGATGCGTATATGGGATCAATCCTCGGTGTTGAATAAACACATGTTGCTGAGGTATCGTCAGAGACTCCAACACGAGTGACTTAGCCTCATACGCATCGAAAATTCGATTGTGCAGTTTCTGGACGCTCACGGCCCCGGTGAGGTCGCGCAGCCGGACGACGAGCGTTTGCAGGGTTGAGTTTAACAGCGACATGATCGGTTCGTTAACTGTAAAGATGGAGACTGAGGACACACAACCGTGGAGGTCGACCGCTTGTTGTTGCAACGGACGTTCGAGGCAAAAATAATTAGACGAAGGCTGCAAGTTCCACATGCTACAACACATTTTATCGGGGGAGGTAGGGCAGAACACACAACCACTATTCGACGCACGGAGGATGTCTATGCGGGTTGGAAAGAGTTGCCTACACGTGCAAAAGCTGAACGAAGGGACCGCATGATATCGCGATCAAATGGTCGTCGTCAGTCGCCCACGCCGCGCCGTTTATCGGGTGACGTGCAACGTATGACAACGTGGAAGGTGAACCGGAAATGGAGGCACCAGCAGACGTGGTGGCCAAAGCAACGTGCCATATCACTGCCTTGCAATCTTCTCCGACAGAAAGTAAATGTCCCGAAGAATGAGGATTCCATGCAATGCTATTCACTGGCCCGGTATGCTGGTTGCTGAGAGTGCCGACTGGAACCGAAGGGTAGCGCAGATCGACAATGCACACGTTGGATGAGGCTTCAGCGACGAGCGCCATGTACGTCGGATCAAGCTTGTTCCACGCGACTCGCAACATGCTGCTATTGTCGGGACTTTCATACACGATTGTGCAGTTTTCGAGAACGCGAAGATCGAAGACGCGGACGCTTCCGTCCGCGCTTGCCGATGCAAAAATATTCTTACCCTCGGCGAACGCCACGTCGTAGATGTCTTTATCGTGAGCCTGGATTTGAATGGACAAATCTCGTCGCTCGATGTCCCAGAGGGTCACAGTACTGTCGATGCTGGCAGCGACCACCTTGCTTGGGCTGTCGACGTTCCAATCGAAGGCAGTCAACGGCGCGCAAAAGTACGAAACTGACGCGCTCGCTGCCCCTGTCGAGCCCGCGGTTCCAGCCGACTTGGTTGGATGTTTCAACGTGCAAACCTCTCGCTCTTGAACGCGTTTGACGCGTGCCGGCGGTGCCGCAGGAGGAGCCGTTCCTGTGGCGGCATCCCCGTTCGGTACCGTGTCAGCGGCAGGCGCCGCGGCAGGGTCCGCCCCGCTGATAAAGGTACTTTGATTGTTTCCCTGTTCCGCAACGTCTCGGATGCGCCAAAGCCGGAGATAGTCACCGCTAGTGAGAATCAAGTCGTCACCTGCATCGATGCCGGATGCTGCGAACGCCGAGGGTGCATAAAGAGCCTTCGTGGGGGGGTAGTAGTGGTCAAACTCGCCCAGGAAACGAAGCTCGCTCCCCCCTTCAGCGCTTGCTTCGCCACCCTGGCCAGCGCTGCCTTCCGCGGAATCCGCCTCTGCACGAAAACTTGAACGCTGCGCGCCTTTTTCTAACTGGAGCATCGCAACGTAGTTCGTGTATTCTGGAATGAAACTCGTGAAAGCGAAGCGGTTCGGCTTCTTCGAAGACCATGTCACAGAATTCGCCGTCCAATTCACCGAGAACGTGAGCACAGGAGGCGACGACGCTGTTCCGTCGAAAGCCTGCAGTCTGCTGGAAGGGTCCGTCATCGAGGGGGAAATTAGAAACGCGGAATGGCGGCTTTGTGGCACGTCAACAAATTCAATCATTTCAGGCCGTCGGAGATACGTTCAAATGAAAGGCCATCTTGTTCGGGACGATTACACACGTCCGGCAAGCTGATCTGCCACGTACTGCAATTGTGAGAGTGCGGCGCTTCCGGCGTAACCCCACGGCCCTCCCAGGGGCAGACTTGTCGGTACAGTCGACCACAATTCAAATCGGTTGTCACCGTCCGCGATGGCGGCCGCAAGTAATTCGCCGGCAGCACAAGTGGGGACGATGCCATGGCCGCAATAACCTAGAGAATAATATAGACCATTTCGCTGACGGCCGACAAGAGGAAAAAGTGGCAGAGCAGCGGACAATCTGCCTTGCCAGATCCTCTCGGCACGAATGGGTTCATTGTCGTCCTTCAAAGAAGGAAAAGTAGCGTAGAAGTCGTCGAACAACCTTTTTTCCACTGAGTTTTGCTGCAAGTTGTTTGTTCCTGCCGGCATCCCGGGATCTGGTGTGCAACAGCCCACTTTTCCGCCAAGATTCCGAAATGGCAACGCGGACGCTAAGGCGCCAAACAAAATTCGGTTACCATCATATCGGCGGAAGTATGACAGCGCAAAACGCTCGTCGAAGACGGCGAACTTTGCTGTGAAAACAGCATCCAGCTTGGCATCCGGAATAGGAGTCGTGAGCATCATACTGGTGGACAGAGGCACCGTTTTCAGAGACAGCCACGGCGACAGCTTAAAAGGAGCGTAGCTCGTCGCAAGGACGACATTTCTGCCGTAGCACTTAGCACCCAGTGACGTTACGACGACCCAAGTGTCACCAGCCGCCGAACGCGTGATGCTCTCCACTGGACTACACTCATGAATGGTCACTTTGCCAGTGGATTCGCACGCTCGCGCCAGTCCCAGAGCTAGTTCAAGAGGGTTCAACTCGAGGTTTCTTGGCTCCAAAAAACCATGGCCAAATCGTGGACTGACGAAGCCAGAGTCGTGGATATCCTTTGCACTCATGACGACCAGCTTCTCACCGAATTTAGAAGCAGCAGCGGCACTATCTTGTCGCAGCGCCGTCACTGTAGCGTCTTCGATTGCTTGTCGCTGCTGCGAATTCGATTCTTCCATCCTGTCTTGAGGTGGGCGGAAGGCCACGGTCAACGCGCCATGTTCATGCGCATCGCACTTGATATTGTACCGGTGAATGATCTCCTTCAGCCTGTGATAACCCATTTCGGAGTGAGAATAGAGTGTTTTCGCCGTTTCGTCGCTTCCCGTCCACTTGGCCATCAAGTCAACTGGAAGTTGGAAACCAATGATGCCATCGCCACCATTTCGGCCACTCGCGCCACATCCGATGCGCTTCCCTTCCAAAAGCAGCACACGCTTGTTCTTTTCCGCGAGGCTCAATGCACAATGCAAGCCGGCGTAGCCCCCGCCGACAATGATTGCATCGTAAACGTCTTCGCAGCTGTCGGAAGCAAGAGCGCTGCGCACGCGGCACGGTTCCTTCAGCGGCCGCATCGTATACGCAGTCGCGCCAAGTCCCGCCAAGTCGCATTTCGAGTTGACATGAGGTGCGTTGCGATCGGTCATTTGAAAGCGCCACGAATATTCGATCCCGCACCAGACTCCGGTGACGATCCCAGCGGCTGCGGCAGTGGGGCGAGCCAGCGCAGAAACGAATCGAGACATACTAGAGAGAAGAAAAGAACTTGTGTTCACAGCGATATACTTTGGCGCATCCGGCATTGTCGTTGCGTGTGTTTGTGTTAAGGTTCATTTCGAGCGACATGATGAATGATCAAGGGTTAAGCGTTACACGATGTGCCGGAGCGGCCAGTTGTCGCAGCGCTCTTTTTTCATTGTACTTTGGGCAGTGCTTTCTGTTCGTGTGGTCTCGGCGCCAACAGATGTCACAGTACTCTTCGTCAAAAGGGTCTGTCTCTCGCAATGCCGAAATCGCCATCAAATCATGTTTTAGCCTCAGGATATCCCTGGTGCTGGCGGACTGTGAAACATCGTTACTAATGTGACGCGACTGGTGAATGGAACACAAATCCTCCAGCAAATCGATGGGCAGAACGTCCTTGTCGCCTTCCACGAAGTCTCCGGGAGTATCGTCTGGGGATTTCAACGGTTCGCGAGCAACATGGACTGAACACGTTTCGAGCAGCAGCGTTATATTTTGCTTGAGTTGCCCTTCCTGGGTGGATGGCTGCAAAGTTGTGTCCAAAGCACCGGCAGTGTTTTCCGTCACGAAGCCTCCATTGGACGCTTCCGAACTGTAACGCACCATCGAAGATTGATCGGCAACTGGTTTCGTTCGATAAATTAAACGAGAAAGTAACCAAGGAGGACGATGCTTATCATCGACGAGCTGTCCCACTGCGGCTCTGTCACGCGCATCCAGACACGATAACCACGTTGTCCACGAACCAGTCATTTTTTCCGTTGCAGAGGCATCCTCCAAGATCTGTCGAGGGGTGACGAAAGTGCGATGTGCGTCGCGCGACACCGTGTCCGACGTGGACGCATCGTCCACTACACAAATCCAGCTGAACGATCGTTTGATGCCATCGCGACCACAGACTGGATTGACAACATAGCGATAGCCACCACACCGGTCATTGCCTCCCATGTTAAAGATATCCATCGCTGGACGTGGCAATACAATCTGCCTTGAGCCGACAGGTGCCTGACGATTCTCAATCTGATTTGAGTTGGGTGTTTGACTGTCGTCATCGTTTGTCTGAAGCAACGAGGCAATGCCAAGGGAATCTAGGTAGGCCCTGTAATCTTTCAGTCGGAGGTCCTCCAGGTCAGGGAACGTCCAATTGCTCAGAATGCTTTTTGACGAAAAAAATTGTAAAAATGGCAACACTACCGACGACAGCTTGAATTGGGACGCCATCGACGGCGACGTGACAAGTACTACCTTGGCATGTCTGCCTTCCGTGGTGCTACATACTAAATCTCCCACTACGACTCGGCATCCGTATCGCTTGATTCGAAGGTTCAGCATGGCATTCCAAACAGCATTCTCTGCCGCTCTCAACTGATGAGCGACGTCACTCTTGGTAAAGCCGGTCAAGGCGAACCTTAGCGGATAGTTCGCATAGTTGTCATTCGCCACGGGGAGCCCTTCCTCACCCCGAGTCGACCGGTTAGCCCTTGCGACGTAGCCATGAAACAAACTGCGAGCATTGCCGTGAGAGACACGGGCTGCGGTTGCAGCAGACGCTTTGCACGGGGAGCGCAAAAACGCGGCGGTTTCGGCGTTCAAGCGGCTGCTCCTGTTCAGCAACTGTCTGACTGCTTCATCGTAATCCGCGTTGCAACAAGCAGCGACAAAACCGATCGCGCCTGCTCCATCGCCAAGATGTCGGAAGTTCAGATTGCCAAATTCTTCGACTGACTTCATCCCCATAACGAGTCGTTGCACGAGATCGAAATTTTCAGCGATATTGGCACTGCAGACGCGTCGGACAATTTGGGCAGCGTACCAGTTTCCGTGCCGACAGGCAGCGATCGACGGCTGCTTGACTTCACTACCAAAATACTCCCGCACAAAGGCAGCCCATTCCGTCGGCCTCACGCTGGAAACACGAATCCGATATCCAGGAAACCGCAGCTCGTTTAGTGATAGAATTCTTCCAGGATGAATGAGCCAAGGAACCCAGCAAAAGCGAACGGACACGCCACCGTCAAGATGAGAACGGTCACCTCGGAAAACGTGCGTTTGTGCGATGGGGGGAACTCCCCAGAGAGCAGCAATCTCAGCAAACAGCGTGCCCCGAGCGCCTTCACTGTAAAGAACGAACGCGAAGCCATGCAGCGATGGGACGCACGAAAAAATCAAAGGTCTCGCGCGCGCCGGCTCAGATGCAAGAAACGAGCTTTCTCGCAACGTCCAGGCTGTTTGAGCCTCGTGGGTGGAGCAGCAACCGGCCATTTTTTCCGTAATGTGCATCACCGGGACGTAGGCAGTACGCCTCGGGGGTGCCTTGCGATCCGTGACTGACTTGCGGTCCAGTAACCACCCATCTCCGTTTCGTTTGACGGGAGGAATCCCGCTGCCAACAAACAAGCAAAATTCGCGCCAGACTTCGACCTCCCAGTCGGTAAATGGCTTCAACGTTGCGGCGTTCATTCCTTCGCAAGAAAGTTGGACGTGAATCGCGTCATGGGATACCAAACCCGCAAATCCAGCCAAAGGCGTCGTGCTGGTTATGCGCCGACGTTGCTTCGGATCGTGAAGGGACACCACCATCGGCGTGCCAGCTCTTCCTGCTCTCGCTTGGATGGCAGACGTAGCGTAGTCGAGACGCACGTCTCGATTGAACAAGCCACCGCTGATGGAACGCTCGGCTTGCAATCCGCCGCCGCTGCCACCGAGGAACCGACGCCGTCGGTTCGCGTTTTGATGGCCATCGAACCTCCACGACTGGAATCTCGTCAAGGGGTCCTTGTTCGCCGCAGACACTCGTAGCAACGGTTGCTTCGTAGCGGCGACACGTGAAGCGACTTGGTATAGTTTACCGTTCATGTCATGAAATTGCAATAGGCAAGTCGAGCGTCGCTTTTTCGCAGCTGTGAGCGAAACACAGAAAATGGTACGCTCAACAATGTGCTTTCGACATTTCGTTTTTGCTTGGATCGTACATGGAATGAAATGTGTTGCAAGGCTACCAAATGCGCACAAAGCAATCGCACAAAACATTTAATTACGAGTCCTGGGCCACGCGTCGTTGCAGGGCAACCAAGAACGACCCATAAGATTGCAAGTCCTTCACCTCGTCATCGGTGAGTAACGTCGCCGTGACTTCGCGATCCAGGCCGGTGGCGGTCGACGGCGAGGCTGCGCTTCCTCCTGGCGGCTTTGGTTGGGCGATTGCGACGCGTTGGATGCAGCAAGCGCGTCGCGAGCGTTGTTCCTGTTCAGCAATGCAGTCGAGACACCGCTCAATGTGAGGTTCGAATTCCGGTTGTGCTTTGAAATCGGTTGCAGATTGGGTGTCCGCGTCTCCGAGGCCTAGTGCAACGAGATGCTCCGGAATTGCGCTCTTGCCATGCCATAACACACAGTGTAGTCCGGTGTTTAACAGGTAGATTCCATCATGCCGCAAATAACTCGCCGCGTTGGCGTCGAGAGGAGCGGGTGTTTGATCCAGACGGTATCGCGGGCACGAAAGCATTTGAATGGACGGACTCAGAAGGGACGCCACGTCGGGAAAAATTGGCGACGATGTGATCATAGCCATAACTGCTACACGGTCATCGGGATTCGTCCAGACTTGCGCCGTTGAACGGCAGGCCGACAGCCGGCTAAATGCATGAAGGAACATGGGCAAATGACGAATCGTGGTGGGCAGATGCAGCAATCCGTTGGAGGCAGAAGGCTTTCCGGCGACAGGACCACCAGGGCCTACTAAGCAAGTCAGCCGGAACGTTTTCAAGCAAGTGACAAGGCGATCCATGAGTTGTGATTGACAAGTCGCGAACGTTCTTGTCGCAACTTGGTCGATGGACAATTTCATCATGAGTGCAGCCGATGCCAATGCGTTGGAAGCGTTGAAAACCTTGTTCATTGATCGATGAGCTTCAAAGGCGAAATTGTGTACACGAATCCGCCTTTCGCGTGTTCGAGTGGTGTAGAGTAGCGCTACCTGCACGCCAATAAATGTACTGACACTTCCCGCCATCGACTGCGGCGCCGCGTTAGTTGCAGGGCCGGCGAGATTCAGCTGAACCGAAAACACACTGTCTTCGTCGCAAATTGGGAGTGCGAGGAGGTCCGCGGCTCGAACGTAACAATGCCCAAAGAAATTGGTGACGACGAGTGGACTTGCCACGCGGACTCGCAACACCGACTCAAACGCGATCGTGCGCGTCAAAATGTCACATATCGATGTTCGCAATGCACCTGCGTTATATGGAGTGAGTCGATATATGTGGCCGCCTGTGAACTTGCTAAGTGGAACGACCGATGCCAAGTCGATTGGGATTGGCTGCGTCGCGACGTCTACGTTTCCATTTGCGATCAAATCAACTGAAATTTGAGCTTGAGAGCAAGCCAATGCGCGTGTTTTGTACCACTCGGTGGAGGGTACGATGAAAGACGTCTCGGCTTGAGTGCCGGCTATCTTGGAAAAAGCTTCGCTTGATAGTCCTCGAGATACGATGCGCCCTTCACCGAGGCTCGGGCATCCCGCGATGGAGCAAATGAGCTTTCCACCTGTCGGATTTAACATGGTCATCGCAACGTTCAAGGCAGGGCCAAGGCCGGATTCGACGCTGCGACTGCCCTTGAAGAGCGTCGGAAGCAGTTCCGCAACTTGACGAAACAAGTGTTGCGACTCGACTAGTGGAACAACAAGTTCATCGAGCAATGCGGGCAGTTCCACGGTGTCAAGTAAGCCAGTCTCTTCGTTCACCCTGACGATGTCGTTCGCATAATCCGAGCAAACGATCATACGTGGAGATGATTGCGTGCTTTTCATACCAAAAAGGTACACGTTCGCGTCGTAGCACACAATGCCAGCGTTTATCGTTTCCTCCTTCTTGGACACCAGTGCGTCGATAGCCAGCAGCATTCCTTGGCAGCACTCTTCAAGCAGTCCGCTCGATACCGCTGCGTGGGAAACGTCCAGTAAAAACAGATAAATTGGTCGTTGTGGTGGCCTCACCATGTAGTCTGCCGGTGCGATGAATTCGACCGAGCAATTGGTGAGTTCTGGACGCGCCGAAGACAGTGCCGCGAGATATCTGGGATGCGTGTCGTTGGCTGCTTTGCAAAGGGAACAAATCCACCGCCGATTGGAGTCAATGAATGTTGAAAATGGGCAGACATAGGCACGACATCGTTTACAGCGAATGACTCCACAGTCACCCAGATCGGCAAAGTTCACGATAGGCAGCTTTGTGTCTGCCAACGGACGAACGTGAAATCCGATCGGAAGTCCGAATTTGTCTAAAGCAGTGGGCGTTGAAGGAATGACCGTCGATGATAGCTGAACACATAAATCGCTGGGGAGTTCAACGCCCTGACCTAAACTATTGGCCGCGGACGCGAGCGACGCTTGGTGGACCCCGGGCAGCAACGCGTCTTGCAGTTGTTTCGTGGATGCTCTCGGAATACTTGGATCTGGTGCGACTTTCATCCCGTTGCTCCCAGATGTCAGGTGCACCGTGTGAAACTGCGGAGGCTCGTCGTCGTACCTCATTGCCGCACCGTTCACAGGAGTATTGATAGATCCCGCACCTGCCGCGTTTGCAGTACCCACCGGCGGCGGTTGAGCGGGTGCCGTGTAAGGCCCAGTTCCGACGTTGGCAGGGCTATGTGCCAATGGTGGAGGCATACCGTTGCTTGCGGGAGACACGTATGGTCCTGAGGGACGTGAGGTCGACGCGGGAGGAAAAGGTGACACAGCGAGTGGTGGAACAGTCGTGGTGAGGTTGGGGTGAGTCGGCAGTGGTGCGTAACCAGCTGTGAGAGGCCCCGCCGACGGCGCTGGAAGAGCATAATCTGGCCTGGGTGGAGCAGGCGGCTGTGCGTAACCGGCTGTCGTTCCACTGGGTGGAACAGCCGGGAGGTTAGGCGCATGTATCGGTTGTACCAGCGGAGGAGGTGCTGCTGGTCGTACGTGGCGAGGCAATCCAGCGTGCGGTGGCGTACCAGTGCCAAGCGGTGGCGGGGGCATGGGCGGCCCATAAATTGTCGAACTGGGCGGCGCCGCGTACGCGCGGCCTCCAGGCGGCGGAGGAGGCTGTGCTGGCATGTAGGGCCCAAATCCGGCGTTCGCATTAGACAGCGTCGCGTAAGGTTCTGCAGGCAATGAACTTGCTATACCTGCAACGTTCGGTTCATTTTGAACGGATCGTGTATGTGGACCGTTCTGCGACACGACGTAAGGACCAGAAAACGACATGCTGTGGGACACGCACAGCCTTGATCAGGTAATGCACAAAATAGTGAATGACGTGGAGGCAAATCAATACGTTCCGCCCCATTTGACCACGGGACAGAAGTGGAGAACCATGTCAGTGCGTCGTGGTTTCGTTTATCGATCAGAGCTGAGCTCGTCGTGTTTAAAAAGAAACCTACGTTCATGAAAACGGACACCGGAACGACGAAAAAAACCTTGACTGTACAGCTTTTTCCCACCTCAAAAAAAGCCCAAAAAGATCAAACATACTTTTCTGCCAAAACAAGTGGAAGAATCAAAATTCGCAGCTCGTTGAGCTGACGTGTCGGTGACCACGGTGCGGCGGGATTTGCGGCTCTAGGATTCCGTTGTGGCCCCGTCAAGCAGGCAACGAACCTGAATGGGGGCCCGAGTGTGGCGTCGCCCGTCGCACCGGGATCGTGTCGTGGTGGTGTGGAGCGACGGAGAAGATGATCCGCGCGGGGTGCCGTCGGGGGTGCTGATGTCGGGGGCCTGACATGCCCGTCGACGGGTAGCCGAGAAGCTGCACGAAAAAAGAAACACCGGCCGGTTCCCGATTGTGTAGTTACACAAAGAGCTGCCCCGTCTGTGTCGTGTGTGAGGTAGGCAGTCAAGCGAACAGGGTGGATTAAGTCTTGGCAGCCGTCACTAGCGTCGCTGCGCCATGAGTCAACCGAAAGGTCGGTACCGCACGCTTACATCGCGCCGGTGGGTCGTCCGCAGGCTGCTTTGTCATGCCATGCCTTCCAATTTATTTCGATTGACTGCCTGAGTCACGCTTTTTTAGTCACCGTAAACGCGGTCGTCCTCGGCAGCGACGCCGTTCGTCCACAATACCGTGGCCGCGTTGAGGAGCCCGACAC
>ERZ1292630.1806-Hain-H41-02um-R3-1806-length-20432-cov-7_pt1 | contig 20432 bp, 5 predicted proteins | sample MGYA00564408_ERZ1292630 | MGnify/ENA primary metagenome ERZ1292630 (study PRJEB36523, sample SAMEA6512641) | groundwater metagenome | collected 2019-01-08 | study: AquaDiva: Metagenomics assemblies of 32 groundwater samples
CCCTCTTCGATCGCGCTGTCACGTGGGTTGTTGTATCTCATTTCGTTCCCAATCCAAGCAGGAAACACGTGCGATCACAGCGTTGGAAGCGATCACAGGTTGGAAGCGATCACAGGTTGGAATTGGTCCCCGCGACACCCCGTCAGCGACGTTCAAGAGGGCGACGGCGTCGGCGATGAGGAAAAGACGACAATTCTTTTCAGCATCTCAGGGCGCCCAAATACTCCGCTCTAACACGTTACCTAACCGCGCCATGACGAACAAGCAAGCAGATGGGGCGCACAAATGCTTCAATCCCCGAGCTGCTATCGGGGGAACAAGGTGCCCGAGGGCTGAACAGTAACTGGATTCCAGTTCAGAACTGGAGCGGGTGGTTGCAAGGCAAACAAACACAAGGCGAATGACTCGCTTCTTTCACGCGCGATGTGCGCGTGAAAAAAATCTGCCAAGGAGGACATCCGACCCACGTTTCGAGGAACCATTCGGCGACGTCGAATTCTAGCAGGGCAAGGTGATGTTGAAACGCAAGGAACACCTCGCATCCCCCGGCATTATGCCGCTCATCCCGACAAGGGTGGTGCACGGCCTTGAAAAGACCTGCGCCCAAAAGAAGCGGGTCATTTGGTTTTCATGTGGAATTGCTCGCACGCGGGCGAGAAAAGTTAGACTCGGAAGTCGGGGCCTCGTCACTTCAACTCGTCTGCGCGATGCACTCTTTGACAGCCGCGATACGAAATTCGTCAAAGGCAACATCCCAATCGTCCACGAGAAATGACCGGTGAAAGAAGTCCGGGTGGCGTGCGTGCCATCGAATCTCCGACTCGGCGGCTTTGATGCGCAGTAACACGTCGTGCTCTGGCTCCGTCCCCCGGCCTCGCAAACGGGCGGCCAGAATCTCGATTGACGGGGGGCCAAGCCAAAATCGTTTCGCGGTCACATTTGACTGCGCGCTGACGTTCGCCGCACCTTCCATGTTGAGGGCAAGACATGCGACGAGGCTCCCCGCGAGGACGGTGTGCAGAGCGGCCCACGAGGCGCCGTAGCGGTTACCATGTGAGAGGCTGTGCTCCAACATGGCGCCGTCCAAGGTGAGCTGTTCGAACTCCGGCACCGTGACGAAGTGGTAGCTTTTTCCAGGAACCTCGTTCGACCGCTGCAGCCGGGTGGTATGCGTGACACAATGTGAAAAATAGTTTGGGTGAGCAGCGACGAGACGGCGAATGAAAGTGGTCTTGCCGCAAGCAGTGGGCCCCACGACGATGAGGGCGTCGACGCGTCTCTTGAACGACGACATGATCAAACAAAGCGCACTACGATGCCAAGAGACGCAAAAAAAAAAAGCCGTTCGAGGCAGCCTAACGTTCACACTGCTATGGGAATTCCCCCCCCCCTTTTCCTGTGGTCTTCAAACAACACCACGCGGGCTTCTCAATTTCCTTCATCCTCTCCTCCCTATTCTTCTCCCTCTCTCTTCTAGGCCTTTCCACCCGTCACGGCGGACCGCGCGCGTCATCGTACGCCGGGCTGAAGTCGTGTGATGAGATGGAGGCGACAGAGCTGTGAGTGCTGCGGACCGTCGGCCGTGCTGCGGGCGGCGGCGGGGGCATGAACGGCGCAGGCGGACGCGCAAGAAAGCCTGGAAAGCCGACCTGGACGAACGGCGGCGGCCCTGCGGCGGCGTAGGGGTTGAATGGAGGCGGCAAGATGGCCCCCCCGGCGGAAGCGGCTCCCCACGGCATCGCGACGGTTGGGTCGAACGGCGCCGGTGCCGATGTCGCTGGGCCCCCCGTTCGGTCAAAGTGGCCACCCCCATGGTGGACCGGTGAATCGGCAGAAGCCGTGGTTTGCGAAATGTAGCCCGTGGACGGTAGCATGGCTGGCTCGAAGTCGATTCTAGCGGGAATGGGCTGTGACAGTGGCGCCACGGATGACCTCTGAGCCCCACGCGGCACCTGAGGCCGTGGATCGAGGCCGGCAGCTCGTTGAAGGAGAGGATTGTTGCCGAGATGGGATGCCGCTGGCTGGACCCAATCGTCCGGGAGTGCGGACCGTGACAACGGATAAACGGCGCTGCTGTGCGCACTGAACGGGACAGAAGGCGGCTGGGCTGCGAAATACGCCGCCGATGCGTCCGGGCTCATGGGTGGCATCGAGTACTGAGGCGGCAACAACGAGGCCGGTGGCTCTGGCACGTCGCCTCCTCGCTGCTTGATGTCGCGGAGGGCCGCGTCAAATCGCCTTTCGATGTTCGCTGCGACCGGAGGTGGGTTGTGGACAATGACCGACGATGGGTTGTGATAGAGTGTCACGCGGTCGGGAACACCTACGGCCCGAGATTGGTCGACGGCACCGATAAGTTCTCGGTGGTTCAACACAAGATCGAACAACCCCGTGCCGATGCGGGCTTGGTTCCCGAGAAGAATATTCGCGGACACACCTTGCACCGGATCCGATTCGGCGAACGCGGCGGCGCCCATCAGCACTTTGACCGTTTCCTCAAAGGAGCATCTCATTAACGCGCCTGCGGATGACCGGTTGATCCCCGTGCGGTTCACGGCCATGAGATAGCCACCGTGGCACATGGCGTCCACGAGCACGCTGTAATGCCGGTAGTTGATCACCACCCCATAGGCCATGTACGCCGCGCGCATTTCGAGGAACAACTTTTTCCGCGCGGCTTCCAGACCCAAGACGCGGTAGACTTCCGGAATGTTGTTGCTTGCGGTGCGCGTGTCGTCCACGATCACGTTGCCCTTGTGATCCAGCACCGAGCCCATCACCACGCGTAGCGCCGTTCCTTCCGTGTCGAGGCAATAAATCTTGTCACCATCCGGACTGATGGCTTGGGTGTCCCGGTTGGGATTGAAGACGACCACCTCTGTCGACATGACCTTTTTCACTCCGGGGACGCCAGCGAGTTGCACCGACGTCAGGATGGTCGGGACCTGCTCCTTGAGTTGGGTCACCACGTCAGCGATGGCCGAATGCTTCTTGAGGCGCAGCCGAATGACATGAGGTGGGGAGCGCGACGCCTCGACGATGAAATCCTCCGCTTTCTCGCGGATTAGACGCTTGACGTCGGCCACCGCCAGTTTCTTGTCTAAAAACATCACGTCGTCGAGGACCAAGCGGACAAGCCAAGGCGACGCTCCTCCATGCAGCCATCCCTCGCGCTGCTCCTTCTCGTCGTCGCCCCACAGGTCTTCGTCCCACTCTTCCTCGACGAACTTGCGGTCTTCGGCCACAATCGTGTCACGAATATCGGGATCGTACATAATCTGAAGTCGCTTGGTCACCGTTTCTAGCGTACAAAACTCGACCATGTGAACGGCTTCCTCGCATTTGCGCTTCACGCTCCACTCAGGAATTAAGGTGATGAGCATCGACGAATTGCGCTGTGTCTTGCTCACGTTGAGCAGTTCCTGCAAGCGAGGAACGCCAAGCGTCACGTTCTTGGAAGAAATGCCCGCGTTGTGGAACGTATTCAACGTCATTTGAGTGGCCGGCTCGCCGCAGCTTTGCGCGGCGATGGCGCCGATCATCTCGCCTGGTTGAATCACGGACTGCAAGTACTTGAGCCGAATCTCGCCGAGAAGGAACTCAAACGACTTCTCCGTCATGCGATGCTTTTGTAGGACCACTTTGGACGCTAGCTGGGTTCGCAAATGGAGCGAGAATAACTTGATCGCAGACGCCACGCGTTGCTCATTGTGCATGTCGAGATACTCACGGGCGCCGCGGCGGCCTTGACTTGGGTGGAACTGCTTGAGGTCGTTCACCAACTTGTTCACGGCGGTGATGACCTGAAACGGTGACAACGTAGACGGAGTGGATTGTCGGCCGACTTCGAAGGCGGCTTTCGCATTGTCGATCAGGCGCGACACGTTTACCGGCAAGCAAAGCTTCACCGATTTCGGTTGCAACTCGATCCATTTGCGTGAGTCCTCGCGATCGCGCATGAGTTGCGCGAACTCTTGCTCGAGCGCTTCGACGCTGGTCATGACGTCCGACCGAATGAGCTTCTTGACCCGACTGCTCATGTAATCCTGGCCGAGATCGTCAAAAATCCTTTTCGCCTCGGCGTCGTATTCATATTGGTACCGGTCCTTCATTTGCGCGTCGGATTGCCACACAATGTCGACGGTTTGGTTCTGCTCAATCTTGGAACCGTCGAGGCCGTCTTCGCCATACACGAATTGAACAACCTCTTGATGGGCGTTTCGCACGCTTCCGTCGTAGGCAGCGTGAATGTCTTCCAAGGCCTTAATCAGCTTGCGTTGCAAATACCCTGTGTCGGCCGTTTTACACGCTGTGTCGATGAGCCCTTCGCGGCCACCCATCGTGTGGAAATAGAACTCCGGCGGGGTGAGTCCCTCGAGATACCCGCGATTCACCATCCCGCGGCTCACTTCGCCATAATCGTCCTGCATGAAGTGCGGCAGGGTGCGACGACGGAAACCAAAGTTGATGCGGTTTCCGTTGACGTTTTGCTGACCCACCATGACCGTAATCTGACAGATGTTGAGCTCGGAGCCCTTGGATCCACACTCGATCATGTTTTTGAAGTTGTTGGTGCGCCGCACGTTGCTAAGCGCCTTTTTCGCGGCATCCTCGCGGCAAGTGTTCAACTCCGAGTTTACCTCTTTCTCGAAGGACTGAAGCAGCGTCATGCCCGTTTTCCGTTTCAACGTGCCTTCGTTGGCTTTCGACGCGATACGAGACACTCGTTTACGTGTGCGCTCCAGCACGTGATTGATATGCTCCAGCGTCGCCTTGTCCGCCACCGTGTCTTGCACGCCGACGCTGAACGCCGTGTGGTACAAAAAGTTGGCAGTGACTCTCTGTACGTAGTTAATGAAGCGGGCCACCTCATCCGAGCCTTTTTCGTTGAAGATCACGTTGATGAGCGATCCGGCAGAGGCACCGACGATGCCCTTCTTCACCATGCCGGAAATCAATTCGCCGCGGCGGATAATGAGGGCCTTGTCATCGGCGGAGAAGACGTGCTTGGGATCCATGTTGATCACGGTCACCTCTGGGAGCACGAGACTGAACACTTGCTTCCCGGTCCACAACGGGTAAGGCTTTAGGATGGCCGGCACAGGAAGGTCGGACCAGCGGTCGATCCACATCAACACATGCTGGACGAAGTGTTTATCCAAAAAGGTTTCTTTGTCGGTTAGTTTGTAGCAGCCGAGGAGAGAGTCTTGCACGATCCCCATGCACGGCGCGGATTTATTCGGCGAGACGAAATTCTTCGGCACCATCATGATTTCTTGCAGTTCTGCCTTGGTTAAGAGGCTCTGCGGAACGTGGAGGTTCATTTCGTCGCCGTCGAAGTCGGCATTGTACGGCGTGGTGCAACTCAAATTGAGGCGAAACGTGTTGAAGGGGAGGACGCGGACGCGGTGGCCCATCATGGACATGCGATGCAGCGTCGGCTGGCGGTTGAAGAGCACGACGTCGCCGTTCAGTACGTGCCGCTCGACGACGTCGCCCACCTGCAGCGAGATGGAGCTGCGATCCTTCACGTACGCAAGCCGTTTGACGACGCCGTTCGCGGTAATGATGTAGTTCGCGCCGGGGTAGCTCGGGGATTGGACCGCCTCGCTCAGACGCTTTTTGTTGGCCACGCACACTCGCTCGGGCACCGTCAGCGTCATCGCTACAGACTGCGGCACGCCGACCTCGTCCACGTCGATGTTCGGGTCCCCTGTGATCACCGTTCGAGCTGAAAAGTCAACTCGCTTTCCCATCAGGTAGCCTCGCAGGCGCCCGTGCTTGCCCTTTAGCCGCTCGGACAGCGATTTTAAATTGGCGTTTTGCGTGAGCTTGGCAGGTTTGTAAAACGTTGAAGAATTGTGGAAGTACGTGGCGACGTGCTCTTGTAGGACCTCACGCACTTCGTGAATGCCTTCTCGGCTCGCCCCCGCCTCCTTGTCAAGTGCGAGCCGCTGGTTGGCTTTAATGATGTTGATCAGCTTGTGAGACAGTTCGTTGTCGCTGCGGGCTGCGCCGAAGGAGACGCCGGGCCGCACTTGCGGCGGCGGTACGGGAAGGACGCGGATGAGCAAGTCGCGAGGGTGCGTCTTGGCGGGGTTGAACCCCATGCGGCGAGCGTCGTCGTCCGTGATTTTGTCGAAAACCTTGAAGACATCTTCGGCAACCCACCGTACGTTCTGTTCATTCTCCAAGGCGGCATCGAGGACCAACTTGGGGTAAATGCCTTGCGGTCGTTTGATTTTTATCTGCACGGCGCCGCAGCCCCGCGCGAGGAGCAGATCGGACCCTCCTTGCTGCTGCGGCGCCTCGCCTGAATCGACGTTGCCACGTTCGCCGCATACCTTCTTGTTACCGCACATTTTCACGATTTCACGGAGTCGATTGTGGCCCGCGGTGCGCTCGAAGGCCGCATCCTTCCAGATGTCATCATCTTGAGGCAGCAGCAAGGCACCACAACTTTTGCACACGCAGCGAACGACCTGCACGACGATGTCGAACACGCCAATGTTAAAGAGGGGCTCCGCGAGTTCCAAATAGCCAAAGTGCCCAGGACAGTGCGGATGTGCCATATTGCACGTTTCACAAATGAATTCAGAGTCGGTGCTGCCCATGCGGAGGTCGCTGATGCCGTTCGGCGACGGCCGGCCATCCACATATGACTTCGCCTCCGTGACGGCGCAGACGGCAATTTGCTTCACCACGTTGGCGGACATGAGCTCAAACTCGACCCTCGACGCTCGCTCTGTGTCGCACATGGACACAGGAAGTGCGAAACCGCCGGACATTGGCACAACGGGAGGAGCCAAAGGGGGGTCAACAGACCAAAAAAAGACGGAGAGAATGAGAGAGAGAGAGAAAGAGAGAGAGAGCGCTTGCTTTGCAGAAATATCGCGAGACATGCCATGAAAAAACAAACGACTCTTGATAGACCAACGACCGGCCGCCTACGATCAACGGCCCCTGACCAATTTACGAAGTTAGCGCCACGCCCTCTGCTTCACACTGCGATCGCACATGTTATGCCAAATAAGTAGTAAGGGGGGAGGCCCCCCCTAATTACCATGCCCTCACATCTGCGTGACGTTCCCGACGATCACGGTCGGTACCGTCTTCACGTGGAATGCAAAATGCGCCAACTCGATGACGCCAGCGTCCAAGAAAACCCACACGAACGTGCCGATGAAAAGCAGGAGCACGGTGCTGATGATGTGCATCTTGTACTTGTACCAGAAGATGCCGTAGGCATTGTGCACGGATCCGTTCAGCCAAAAAAAACTGCGGTCCGGTCGAAAAGGCTCCGGCAGCGCATGCGGAGGGCAGCGGCCTTTGCCGGCCGCCAGCCGCGGCGATCGCGCGACGGCGTCGGACCGCACGACCTGAAGGCTCACCTGAATGTCGCCCACGCGACTCCCCGACGGCCCTTCACAGGCAAACCACAACTTCGGTGTCTCGAACATATCAGACAGAGGCGTCACCCAATCATTGTCCACCATGGCGTCCGCATCGTCAACCAACGCGTTCCGGCCGTTTGGTGGCAGCGCGAGCTTGCCGACCGGGCCGTGGATCGTGATGGCCCTCGGAATGGTGACCACGGCCGACCGGCCTAGGTTCGACCTCGCACGAGACGACGACCCCCCCTGTGCCAGCATTCGCCGAGACACGGAGTTGGACAATGACCGTTCACTGTTGGCATCTCTGGGGGCGTTGATGTTGAGGATGCTGTCGGTCGCCAGCGCCAGCGTCGCCACGTTGGAACCGACAAGTGTTTCGGTGAGATCCTGCCTTGGAAGGAGCAGCCGGTCGAAGAGATTGAGCGTTTCCTGCGCGCGCACCTGCTTCGTGACGAAGCGTCGGATGGAGGCCAATTGCGCCGGCTGATCCGCGTAGGCGATCTCAAACGGGCGCATCAGGTCGTTCACCCGGGTCATGATGACGGCGCCGAGACGCTCCTGGTCGCGCGACAGCTCTTGCAAGGCGAGCTCCTGCCGTTCCTGCTGCGTCATGTCGTCGCGGTGCTTGAAGCGCCGGAAGTAGTTGAAGGGAAATATGTTGATGCCGCATGCGTTGGAGAAGCACGAAAAGACAGACCGCATAGACGGGCGAACATCGAGAAGATTGATGCTGACTTCGCCGAGGAAATCGTCCGTGGCATCCGGGTTGACGTCGTTGTCCCAAATTTGCAACTTGAGCACCGGTTGCACCTTTTTCATGTTGTGACGCAAGGCGAAGATACTGTGTGATGACGAGGAAGGGCCCATTCCTCCGCCATTGCGGTGGTGGTCTGGCGTCGTCGTCCGCCCCTCCTGAGCCCCTCCTTCATTCTCCTCGGGAACCTGCATGATCGTCTTCGTCCTAGGGTCGTAGCACACGTGGAAAATCATGCGCCAATTGAACGTCCCGAAACCGCCCAAAGTACCCGTGTGAACGTCGGTATCCTGGACATCGTGCTTTTGTCCGTCAAGCCACCCGCGAACGTACATGTCCGTCGAGAAGTCTTTCTTGGCCGTGGCGTTCTCAGCGAACAAGTCGCGGACCCGACACACCACCGCGCGAATTTCGAGCGCCACTGGACGGGGTGGGCGGATGTCGATGATGGGCACCCCATGGCACTGATCCGGCGCCGAGCGCTGCAATGAGTTTCCCGTTCGCATAGCCGCGGTCGCCGCTCCACCGCCTCCACGGCGGTCGCGCCGGTTGGCACTCGACGGGTGCAACAGGTCGACCCACAGCTCCACGGTGCCGACCAGCTTGCCACGCTCGTCAAACAGCAGCCGGTTTTCTGTGTAGCTTCCAGGGGCCAATACCGATGGGCAGAGCAGTCCCTTGGTACGTTCGGAGTACCATCGCGTCTCAAGATCGATTTCGGTGAATCCAACGAGTGTCCCGGAGCTGTCGCCTGCGCCGGACCTGCCGCCGTCGCCGCGAGTCTTGGGCCGGTGAAACGCCACCCGCAGGGTGTCATGCTGAGGAAAAGCACCTTCGAGCTCCTTGGTGACGAAGAATTCAGGCCGGAGGCCCGGCTTCACCGCCTCCGAGCACTCAACGACCACAACATCGGATTCCAGCCCGGCGCGGTCGCTGTGGTGGTGGTATCGCAGCGTGGACGGGCCTGCGCTTCCGCCGCGCAGCATCGCGGTGGACGGATTGGGGTCTTGGAGCAAGCCCGACGACGACAGGAGGCTTTGATTTGACACGACGGAATTGTTGGTGGCGTCAGCAACTCCAGAGGCCTCAACATCGGCGCGCCTCTCCTGGCTGATCTTGTTACAGAGAGACAGAACCGGCATAGTTTGGGAGATGGCTTTGCCGGCGGCCGTGCCGCGGTAGACGTGGGCGGACGACGCGGAGGTCCCCCCGCGCTTGTCGTAAAACACACATCCCAAGACGTAGACGCGGCAGGAGAAGCGAGACGGGGGATAGGCAAGCTCATCCGCGACTTCCGGCGTCCCCTCGAAGGTTCCTTCAAAGTCCTCGACCCGCGTAGCGGCGAGAGCGGCGATTTGCACGCCGAGTTCTCCCATCACGAGGCGGTCGGATCGGCAGCAGGTTTCGGAGCCGAGGACGGAGAGCCATCGCCATTCGTCCAGCGGCCCGAAGACGTCCTCGAAGCTCCCACAGCTGAGAGCTGCACCCCCACCACCTCCCTGACTCTCGCCCGTCGCCGCTTGCTTCAAGCGGTCCACCTTCCCTAAGCGCATGACCTGCTGGCAAGATGGGTACGCCTTCGCGGTACGACTGTCGTAGAGGTCAAACCACAGCGGGCGGTCGTCGTCCGCATCCGCTCCGCGGAGCACTTCTGACATTTCCTCCGTGGTTGACAACGTGCGGACCCGCTGAATCCGGGACGAGGCGGCCATACTCCCCGTCACGCCGCTGCTGTTCTGCGCGCCGCGGACACCCAACCCCGACTGTTGAAGATGTTGATCGTGGTGCCCCTCGCCTTCCAATAGCGGTCGTCGAAGGGTATCGTGATTGCGGTTTTCAGCCGCCACCGCGGTTCCCGGCGCAGGTGGCAGTTGAGAAGCGATCGCAACGTGTCGTTGAGACGACGCCGCAGACACATTGACCGCTTGCGCCACCGCGCCTGCCTCCAACACACTGCTGCTCGCTTCCTGGAAGTAGGCCGCCCGGATGTTGGCCACACGCGCCGTCATATCCGACACGAACCGAGCCCGGTTGTTCTTCTGCGCAAGAGCGCAAACAGTTGCCGTGTGCTGGAGGTCGACGGTGGCGCTGCCGATCCACGTTGACGAAGAGACGACGGCCTCGAACACACGGAAGTGTATTTTCGGTTTGTGCTGCAGCTCGTACGGCATCTCGAGCAGGAAAGAAAACCTCCTGTTAAAGCACAGTTTGTTCGGCCCGTAGTGGTCTTGGAGTCGCACCGTGCGGCCCAGAAGCTCGACCTCGACCACAGGGTTCTCAACCGTGGCGTAATTTGGCAGGGTGCGGAGGTTACGCAGCGAGTGGACGGCAATGTCGACTCGGAGGAAGTGCGTGGCCAGGCGCAGCTCCTGGGGAATTGCGACGCCCTGGTATGCGTCCAGGCGGGCCGCTCCGTTGCCGCGCGGCAGCAGCGTCGTCGTCATTCGGTTGCCCTCGATGGCGGTCTTCGTCGCCCGGAGTGCCTCGAAGCTCATGAAAACGGCACATTCTGCATTCTGGGCGGCGGGTAGGGCACGCCCTTCGGCATCCGACCAACCCTTTTTGTACCACCTGGGTTTTCCAACGCGGGACGAAGCTTCCGCGTCCGCGAACGACACGACGCACCGCGCCAAAAACACATCACCGGCAGCGGTCGTCGCCCCAAGATCGCCTCCCCGGTCGCCACGATGCCAAATTTCAACGACGATGTCAGGAAAGTCCATCCGTTCTTTCACGCTGCCCACGAGCTGGACCATTTCGTTCCAGCCTGGGTCCTGCGTGCCCACGTGGTAGCCCGTCTGAGACACACCCGTCGCCCAACAAACTCGCACGTATGGATTCGGCAAGACGTCCCCGCGTCCCGCGACGCTGTCCGGCTCCACGCGGCCACCGCGTCGGTGGGCGGCACGCCACAGGGGAACCATGCGGGCGTGAAACACGCACGCCTGCAAGAGGAATAGCACGGGCGGATCCGCGCTGATGCCAGGCACCACGATCGCCTTCTGTAGTGGCGCGAGCAACGGTAACTTTGGAGCGCTGTCGCTGAAGTACATGCCAACGCACAGCTGCGCGACTGGGGCGATGGCCGCCGCTCGTTGGTACATCGACTTCGAGGGGTCCACGACGAGGCACAGCGGCGCCGTGATCATTTTCGCCTTCGTCTCCCCGATGATTCCAACCGGCGGAAACCGCGCGAAGGCGAAAGGATCGGACTGCTTGATCACTCGATCCCGCGCGAGGTTGTTCGACACGTCCGACCCATCAGCGATCGGGACGAGCGTCACGAAGAGGTCCGGCAGCTGCTCCACCACGGGCACCGAATACGGCGACGTCGGGATCACCGTCGACATCTTCGCGGTGATGCGCAGCTCCTCGTTGAACGTTACGGTGCACAGCTGCGTGCCCTTGATGGCCTTCGCGTCGTACACTTTGGTCACCTGGGCGACCTTGCCCATGCTGATTCGCATGCCATAGCGGCCGCGGGGCAACAGCGCCACGATCAACAACTGCACGACGCTGGTCACGCTGACGAGCACCTCGGCAGGCTGAATCACCGGCCGCAAGGCCGCGGACGCCCCGCGGTGGCTCCGCACGCCTTCGGAATAGAGTAAGAGCCGACCACGATATGAACAGCCGGCTTCCCGGTTCAAACTCATGTCGCGGTACGTCGCGTTCCAGTCCGCCGGTCGGTTTCGCGGGTGACCGTAAATAGGGATCCACTGCGGAGCAAAGTACGGCCGCTTATCCTCGATGACGTGCTGGGGACCTAGAAACAGGGACACATCGAGCTCCCCGGTGCCGTCTGACTGTGCCGTGGACATCAGCCGTTCGCGCGGGGTGGTCGTCGCGGATAGCGGGGTCGACTTTTCGAGTTCGTTTTGCGCGCGGGTCGCTGCCCCCTCCGCGGCTGCGGCCACGCGCTCCTTGAACTGTGCGCGAGCGGCTGCTTTTCCCTCTTCGAGCGCCGCAGAGTAATAGACGTCCTCCGTGTGGTTACAGTGAGCCGTGGGAGCCAAACACGCGCCCCCCCCGGCATCGACGAACGAGCTTGCCAGCAGCGACCCCGCCTCGTCCGGGAAGCGAATCAACCCGGTCGGGGACAGCTGCGGAATGAGCGACGCCAAGTCGCATTGCATCGTGCCGAGGACGGTGTGGCGGCTGGGGGCGCCGCTGTTGCTCCCGGGAGAATCGAATGCTCCACCGAGTGGAGAACCACCGGCGATGAGATCCGATGACGACGAGGCCCCGTCCAGCACCTGCACCGTCATCCTCGTCGAGAGCGCGGGGACCGTCATCACCGCATCGAGCACCGAGCTCCACTGAGGATTGACCGTTGCGGGGGCCTTTTCCGTGTCGACCCACTTGTTGGCGAACATGATCCTGACGTACGGATTGCAATTCACCATGGACGCCCCACCCGCGTCAGATGGAACGTCGGGCGATGTGGGAGAGCCACCATCGGCGGCTCCCGCGCCTTTCCGCTTTCGCCTCCGTGAGACGGTGGTTGGCGAGATGCAGTCAGCGAGGGGGGCGTCCCGGGCCGGTGGTTCGGGCAAATCCTCCCCCCTGATGACATGCACCGCCATTCGGAAGTCTTCGAAGCGGGACCCCGGTGGAATAACCACGCCCTGTGCACCGTTGGTCGCGATGGTGGTGAGGACCGCCTCCTCCTCGCTCTCCTCTTCGCTACTCGATCCCGCGAGCGACACCGAATCGCCGATGGCGACGCGGATGCCGCCGCCCCCTCCGCCTATACCACCGCGGCCTACCTTCCATCTGCCACCGCCCACGGACGGAAGGGCTACCCCTTCCACGATGGCAAACGCGATCAACACAAATCCGCTCACGTCGCCGTTGCTCGCCTGCAGGGCGAACCACCTCGAGTAGCGAGATGTGTCTTGGGCGCGCTTTCCTTTGGACGCGCGTAGCTGAGCGTCACGCGTCGCCATGCGGAAGACGGTCGCACAGTCCAATTCGAAGCCGCCGATGAGGACGCTCGACTTGCCGAAGTAGTGGTCGAGCACTTGCACGGTGATGGTGGACGACCAGAAGCCAGGCGGGGCCCGAGCCGTCGGGAATGCCATCGCTTGGAACCAGCGCGGGTTCCACGAGCGGGTGACCCAGGTGGTGGTCTGCGTAACGCTACCTAGGGAGATGGAGACCTTGGGATCTGGCATGACCGTACCCGCGGGGTCACCCTGAGAGGCGGCGTCGGCGGCCAAGTGAAACACCGACGACTCCGACCCTTGATCGGTGAGCACGCGGCTCACGTCCTGGTCGGGCACAAGCCGCGCGCGTTTGACACGCGCCAGAACGGTGAATTCCCGGCCTTCGCACGGCGGTAGCGCGACGACGGTGGGTTCCGATGGCTGCGCGTCGAGAAATAAGTTGTTACTGTTGATTCCACCCATGAACGGCGCCGACCGCAACGTGCCCCCGACGGACAACGGACCCCCTGCCCCGGCGCCATCACGAGCCGCGTCGAAACTGACTAATTGTGCTTTGCAGAGAAGCGTCATCGCCAGGATCGGGACCGCGGCCCCCACGTCGTCAAAGGAGTCATCGTCGTCGTCGGAATTCTGAACGGTTGGTTCAAGCAGCTCGACGTTGAGGTCCACGGGGTCCTTCGCTGTTGCCGTTACCAACGACCACAGATCGATGGTGCCCACGGCGAGAAGCGTGTCGGAGAAAACCACGTGAGTTTGAAAGAGTTGCAGGCGCGCCTTGGCTCCGCTCTGCAGCGGCTGCATGAAAGGAACTTCGCAGTGATAACTGAAGGGAAAGTTGCGTTGCACAATAGAGGATGACGTGCCGCTGGCCTTGGTGGTCGCCAGCGCAGCAGGCGTCGCTTTCGCCGCGGCAGTCGGCTGCTTCACGGGTGCGACGACTTTGGAGCGGTACGATGCTGCCATCGTCGCTGCGATCAACTCCGCGGGCTGAAACCGGACTTCGACGTAGTAGTTGTTCTTCGACGACCAACGGTGCTGCGCTGCGGTGCTTGATTCTGCCTGGTTGGACCCGGACGGTGCCGAAGCAACGGCGGCGCCGGCGCCGGTTGTCTCACATGTGGTGCCTTTGATGATGGACAGGCGCAGCATTGGCAGAGCGGTCGACGGAACGGCAAACAACGAAAAAGAGAAGAAGTGCAATCCGCGTTGCTTGCTAACAAGCGAAGTCGTGGGACCTGCCACTGGTTATTGCGCTAAAAACAAACAAAACGAAAAGAGGCGCGTCAGCACCGGACGAGCCTCATTTCATTGCGCCGGCGGACAAATCATGCCAAGGAACAGAACAAATTGTGTGACGCGCGGGAGTAAGTGAGGGCGGAAACGGGAGGGGTGAGAAGCTGGAGGTCAAACGAGAGACCATCCAGTTGAGGACAACAAACCGACGGTCGCGCGGAGCGCCACCGAAACCGTTTGGTTTCCCCGGACGAGCGACACCGGTCTCGCGCCGGGGCTGCCGGGGGGGGGGGAAACAAAACGGCGGAAGATGAAGGGCGGAATGGACGCTGCACACGATCGGTTGGACTATTACGTTCCATTTCTGGCTGGGGGAACAATCCGCGGACCATCTCGCGCTCGTCAAATCACCCGCCTTTGAGGAACCGCGGAGAATGACGACCAAATTAGACACAACGAAGGAGATTTTAAAAAAGAGGGGAGGGGAGAGAGAGGTTAACAAGTTCCCCTGTCTTCTATCACAAGAGGAGATTAAATAAAAAAGAAGGGGGCCGGAAGGAGGCAGGAGAGAGGTGAACCAAGTTCCCCTTTTTCTTCTATCGACGAGATCAAACCTCCGAACTCGGCCGGCCGTCGTTGTCGTCTGCCCCCTCATCTTCGCCCGCCGCGTCGTCCCCGTCCTTGCGTGGGTGGCTCATGGCTTCTTCCATCGCCTTCTGAGCCATTTCCTCCTTTAGCCGCTTCTGCTCGAGCTTCAGCTTGACGTACGGCACGACGACGACGACGACCAAAATCGCCACCACCGCAATCAGATAAAGGATGGTCACCGCGAGCATGCCGCCGCCATAGCCGACGCTGCCCGGATTCTCATACACGATGATACGGTGGAAGCTCATGATGCACAGCTGGATGACGTTGTGCAGCGAGGAGATGCGGACGAGGAAGTCGATCCACGGGTTCAAGAAGGGATTCGTGAGGCAGAAGAACGCGAGCTGCAGGGACTCGATCAGACCGGCGAGGACGAGCTGTGACAGCGAGTTGGGCTCAAGGAAGATGATGGGCAGCACGATGACTAACTTGAAGATATACGAGAGCGCGTAGGACCACGCGTAGCGGAACTCGTAGTGCTCGTACACCGACTTGAGCATCGATGTGTCGCGGGATAAAATGAACCGCCAGCTCTTGTCGTCCATGTAGGCCAGCAAGGGGTGGCACGCTGGTTCGACATGCGCGTTCACAAGCGGCTGCTCCAGCAGCGCCATCTTTGCCCCCTTCACGCGGTAGAAGAGCGCGAAGGGCAAGCCGACACCCAGGATCGCGAAGATGAGCACGCTGAAGGCGACGGACACGCCAAAGTTCGTCTCCAGCGGGCTGTAGCAGCGAGGGAAGTCGCACTGGAAGTAGGGGTGGCACGCCAGAATCATAATGGCCGTTTTCACGATGGGCAGGTACGCCAGCTGCGACAGGAACACGATGAGCACGCCGAGGATGGTGAACCCCCCGTCGCGGCGAAGGACGTACAACTTGCTACTGACCGTCGTGGTCAATGACTGGAAAATGGACGGACTCGCGCACTCCGGGCACACGCAGTACCCACACATGTCGTCTCGGCACACATAGAAGGACTCGCTGCACCCCTGGCAGGGCGGCACGTTGCCCTCCTTGTCCGCGTTGAGCCGCCGCACCCACCATTGGTTGCGCGCCGCGCACTGGTAGGGGTACACGCCGTCGACGAGGACGCTGGCGTGAAGACCCTCCGGAGCGGCGATCAGCGACTCATCGTGCCTCGGGCAGGTGAGCATGTCGAGCCGCACCTCGACGTCTTCATCTGTAAAGACCTCCTTTACCTTGCTGGTGATAGGGTCGATGCGCGTCGCCGTGCCGCGAACTTTTGTACCTGCGGTCCCACTTCGTGCCATGCGCAGCGACAGTTGTATCCCCTGTACTTCGTCCGCGAGGGGGGTGTTCGACAGGGCAAAGCGCCTTTGCGCGAACGCCGCGCTCGATGAAACGCTGACCTCCTTGCGCTTGTCGTCCATGCGGCGCGCCGCGGCGTCGAGTCGGGTCGTCATGCGGACGAGCTCGGCGAGGATGACGTCCTTCTCGGATCCTTCGATTCGCTTTCCGTTGACGAGCAGGGAGGTTGCGAGCGACGGAATCGCGGCAAGGTCCGGTCGCGGCAGCGTTACGCTCGTGCTCTCACCCGGCACGCCACCACTCAACGCCGCGACGATCTTCTGAATCACGTTGGGGCCGTACGTCGCGCTGTCGGACATCACGATGTAGAAGAAAGCAAAGATGATCACCAAGGCGACCGCCCCTTGCACGCCGGCGGCCACGAGCGGCTCGACGTTGGGGATCGCGACGTTGAGGTCGAAGGCCATCCAGGCGAACCAACTGCCAATGGACAGTTCGAACGAGACGGGCCACCGCCAGCCAGTGAAGTACAACGCCATGGCCTGGAAGACGGAGAGGACGGCCGGTAGCACGACACTGAACGCGGAGGCACCAGAGCTTGCTGCGCCCGCGCCAGCGGAGAAGCTACGTCCCGCGGTAGACAGACTGGTGGCGGCCTTGGTACCCGTTGACTTGATCTCCTTTTCCTTCTCTTGCTGCCGCTTGCGCTTCGCGGCCTCCGGGTCATCCTTATCGTCGTCAGCCGCAGCCGCGGAGTCCGGCCGGCTCATGTCGACCGCGGCATTTGGTGGCTTCTCATTTTCGGAGGTTGCGGCCGCCGCGGCTTCGTCGTCGTCTTCGTCTGGCTTCTTCAGGCACGTCTCGCGCACTAAGGCACCCACGCATAATATCGAGAAGAAGACCACGACGACGGTGAGCACCGCCCCGGTGGCTTGACTTTGTCCCACGTTCACCACCAAGTTCCCTTTCATCGGCGGGGCGCCGAGGCCGATGATGCGCTCGTGCTCGACAAACCCCTCGTGGAAACGCATGTCGAAGAGACCCGCGTTGACGTACCCGACGAACAGGACGGCCTCCTGCGTCACCGACTGCTCGAGCGCGACCGTTACGTTGACCTCGCTGGGCAGCGTCGCAACGGGCTGGAATTGGAAGTTGGACGTGAAGCACTGTCGCCATCCCGCATCGACGTAGGAACTTTTTCCGTCGATGAAGATCTGCGCGAACTGGCGTCGCCCGAAGCTGGAGAAGCCTAGCGAAATAAAGTGCCAGTCGTTGTCAAACAGTTTCGCGAAGCCCAGTGCCGCCAAGCTGCTGTCCCACGTCAATATTTGCATCCCGGACGGGCCAGCCACGACAAGCTTCAGAGACTGCGTGCGGCCGTTAACGTAGACGCCGCTGTACATGTGCCACGTGGTGTTGAAGAAGTCCGACGCTCCGAGATCCAGAGCGGACATGACGTTGTCGACGATCGGCGACCCGAATGCATTTCGGTCGATCCAGTTGTCAACGACGGCGAACACGAAGCCGCGCGTGTCCCGATTCGCCTTGAGCCAGAAGGTCACAGTCCACTGCTGCCGTTCCGTGTTCAGGCCAGGAACTTTGCCCACGCCTTGGTAGCGCGCGGCGCCCGCGCTGGCCTCCACGCCTTGCGCAGCAACGTTAGAGTCGTGCCCGTTGTATAATACGCCATAGCCCGTCGTGGACGCCGCGGAGCCCCCGAACTGAACGTTGGCAACGCGGTCGCTGGCCGTGGCCGCGTTGGACGCCCCAGTCGTCGCGTTTGACGCTGCCACTGAAAACCTCGACGGATCGGCAACGCTGCGGCGGCCGCTTCCGACGTAGAACACCCCCGAACTTCCGGTGAAGCGTTGGGAGTCGGGAAGCGGTGCCACGGCGATGGACTGCGACAGCGGCGTCTTGGTCGCGAACGTGTCGCGCACCTGGTTCCACCGCGCCGCGCCCTCTTGGTTGTTCAAACATCGCAAGTCCATGAATTGCAGGTCGCTTGCCGGCTTGCCCTTGAACAAGGTGCCCTCGGGCATGCACGTGTGGCCCACGAGCACGGTGCCGTTCGTCGCGCGCTGGCACTCCGCCGCCGTGGGCGCCTCCACGATCTCGAACGTCGGGGGCCACACGTCGCAGCGCGCTGTGATCACGCGAACGAAGCTCGTGCCCTCGGCCGTGCCCAGTGTTTCCAAAGGATGACAGCTGCTGTCGATGATCACCGACGATAGCCGCAGCGGGATGCGGTTCTCGGTGGCATTGCCACACGACGCAGAGTAGTACTCGTCAATGTGCAGCACATGGGTCGTCACTTTTTCGAAACCGGACGTGTACGCGGCAATGCAGACAATGCCACCGGCGAGAAATCCCGTGAAGCAAAACAGGAAGAACACTTGACAACCGAGCGCGCCGGCACGCGCGTGGCGAATGGAGCCTCCCAAGAAGGCGAGGGAGAGAATGATGGACACAACCAAGAGTCCGAGCGCCGTGGACCTCGACGACGTCTCCTTCGTTTGGATGCTCAACGCGGTGCGCGATGAGGTCGTCACATTGCGAACGCCAGCTGTGTACTCGATGGCCAAGGTAATGGGCAGCATGCCGCGCTCGGTCGCGTTGATCACGCACTGAGGGTTTTTCGTGGCCTCGGCATCGTTCACTCCGGCCGTGAATTGCAGCGCTGCAAAATCCGTGTTGGCCGTGCCGCTTGCGCTGTCCGTGGTGCCTTCGGCGTTCGTAATCGGAATGCACTCGTCCGTGGCCGCTCCTGCGTCGGTGCCCAACGTGACGGTCGTGAGGTTCAACGACGTTGATGAGCTGCCCGCGGAAACGCCACGTGGAGCCATGAACAACGTGACCGCGGTTGCCGTAGCAGGCTGCGCGCCGTGCAGTGTGAGCCGGTAGGTCGAAAGGTAGATGGGGACTCCGGCGTCGGTCAGCGCGGTAGTGTTGTAGCAAAGACCGATGGCAGCACCTTTGGCGATGGGGCAGTGCTGCGTGGCAGTCAGCAGGAACGACGTGCCGGGCACCGCGTCGACCAAGGTCAGGGCGCTGCTCGACAAGCCTGTGGCAAGCGCCGTTCGCGTCGACGTCGACAGCAGCTGCTTGCGTTTGGATCTCGCCGAGGTGCCATCGGTGGAGGTAACGTCGACCGTAAACTTGGTTTCGAAGGTGCTGTTGCTCGTTTGACGCCGAGTGGAGCTCAACGTACGCGTCGTCTTGGAGGCCATTGCGACCGACACGTCCGGAACGAGCTCCTTCACGAGCGCGGCGATCATCGTGTCGTCGTCGACAGTCGTTTCGCGGTCGTGTCGAATCGTCAGCACGACGTCCTTGATCGTGCTCATGTCCTTGATCGTCTCGCAGCTGCTACCCGCGAACGCCCCGAAACACTCGCACACGCACGGCGGCACCGCCGATGTCACGCGTCCGCGGCCGCGGCAGTTCATGTCGTCGGTGCACAGGCCGATGGAGTCGATGGAGTCCGAGCGCAGATACACCGTCGGCGGCACACCCGCGGCCCCGCCGCCTATCGTCGGTTGCGCCGCCAGTGCCACGAGCGCATCCTGTGGTTTGTCCGGATTCACGCAGTAGACAGCGCGGCAACGCTCGTTTTCCTTGAACTCGAACGCAATCGAGAGGTCGCTGCCGCCGACGGGGTCGAAGCCAGACACCGCCCACGCGATGCAGTCGTTGAGGGAGATGGACGGTGTCGCCGGCGCCTTGAAGGGCGTCGACTTCGCGACGTTGGGGCCTGTGTAAGTGAAGCTGCTGTTGCGGTCGCACTGCAGCGAGTGTTTCGTCGATAGGACGCGAACGTTGCGACACAGGTCCTCATCCGATCCATCCGAGCAGTGATCAACGCCATCGCAGATGCTGGCGAACGGCACGCACTTGCGGTCCAGGACGCATGCGTAGTCGCCGTAGTTGGGGCACGTGAGCGGCGAAAGATCCTTAGAGCTGAGCGTCACGAGGGCCATTGCGCTGAACGGGCACGTGCTGGGGCGCGACGAGGCTGACGGCGAGAAAGTGATCGTCGCGAATGACACGTCCGATGCAATGGCACCGACGTAGCAGTCGAAAAACGTCGAGCACTGGCCGCTGCGACCCTGCTGCCCGCCCCGGAACAGATGCGAGCCACCACAGCGCTGGCGCTTCTGCCCTACCGTGATCGCGACGTAGAAG
>ERZ1292630.1807-Hain-H41-02um-R3-1807-length-20429-cov-10_pt1 | contig 20429 bp, 15 predicted proteins | sample MGYA00564408_ERZ1292630 | MGnify/ENA primary metagenome ERZ1292630 (study PRJEB36523, sample SAMEA6512641) | groundwater metagenome | collected 2019-01-08 | study: AquaDiva: Metagenomics assemblies of 32 groundwater samples
ATATGACTAGCGGCAGAAACTTGATCGCTCTCCTGAGATCATGGAGAATCGACCCACTTGGCCCCCAGCCTTGACTTACTTGGGGAACAACCCCTAGGAGGCGGGCCATTTTCTCCCGGAGGAACGGGTGGACCTCATAGATTGCTTCCGGAGAGGTGATATAGTCTTCCCAGATACGGATGGTTTTCGCGGCTCCGACGACACCTGGATTCTCGACAAAGCCGAGGGCGTTGCAGGTTCCAGCGGAGGAACTCACGATGTGGGTGGGACAGAAGCCGGCATTGACCAATTCTGCGGCCGCAACCGCTTGGATGATGGCCTTACACCCTCCCCCGCAAAAGACAAACAGGATATTCCCGTACTTATTCGATTGATGCTCGGACATGCGAATTCTCCTGCTTTGTGCTCCCGATAGGCTCGTTTCCTGTAAACAGGAACCAGCTGTACTGCCAAAGTTGCAGTTTCATTTTGGCACACAGATCACCGTTCGCTCCACCTGTTCCTGGACTCGATGGATCTGATCAGATGAACACGTATGATGTCTGCATCGTGGGCGCAGGGGTTGTAGGGTGCGCCATCGCCAGGGAGCTGGGGCGGCGGCACTGGGACAGCCCGCTCCGCATCGTCGTACTCGAACAACACGAGAAGGTCGGAGAGGAAACCAGCCGGCGCAATAGCGGAGTGCTTCATAGCGGAATCCACGAAGATCCCTGTTCGCTGAAAGGACAGCTGGCTCGAGAGGGAAGTGCCCTGGCGGTCTCATATGCATTACAGCGTGGCATCCCGCTGCTCAGAACGGGGATGGTCATCGCCATTTCGTGGGAAGATGTCCGTCGAGGCCTTTGGCGTGAGGTGTCCATGCTGCGGCGGCTGTTGGTCAACGCCTGGAAGACGAATATCCGGGTGTCGTTCGTGACGTCCTCGGGGTTGCGTGCGTGGGAGCCGAATCTCCGCTCCTGCGGCGGGATCATCATTCCAAGCGTCTCAGTCATAGATCCTCTGGCCTTCGTCCAGGCTCTTCGGACCGACTCGGAAGCGACCGGTGCCGAATTTGCGTTCAACAACCGGGTTATCGGCATCGATGAAGACGCCACCGCTTACATCGTGACCACCGATCGTCAGAGTATCCGCGCCGCGTGCCTGATTAACGCCGCAGGCCTTCACGCCGACGATATCGCTGCCTTCGCCTTACACAACAAAAAGTATACCATCCGCCCGCTGCGGGGTGAGTATTACGAGCTGATCACTCCGGAGAAGAAAGGCCTCATCAGACGCCTGGTCTATCCTGCCTTGCCTCCTCACGCGACCGGTAAGGGAATCCATTTCAGCCCCCGACCGAATGGTCAATTATTCGTGGGACCGAATGAGGTGCCAGTCCAAGACAAGACGGACTACACGTCGCACAAGACACCTCCCGGCCTGTTCGTCGAGGCCTTGCAGAAATTCCTCCCGGCCCTGGACGAGCGCGATCTTCGCTGGGCCTATTCCGGGATCCGCCCCCGCGTTGTCGCTGCAGACGGACACAAAAGCGACTTCATCGTCTCGGTAGACAGAGAAGACCCACCGCTCATCAATCTGGTAGGCATCGAATCGCCCGGACTCTCCGCCGCCTTGGCGCTCGCCAGGCATGTTGGCGACCTCTCATGCCTCCAGAGACGTTTTCGTCCGATTGGTTCTCTCCCTCCATCCCACGGCGCCTAAGAACGTTGAAGGTGGAGCCGCATCGCTTCCTCAACGCGCAACACCCGGTGCAGCGTCTTGCCAAGGATCGATCGGGGCAGTTCGGTGCGGAACTCAACCTTCCTGGGCACTTTGTAAGACGCCAGGTAGCGCCGGCAGTGCGCGAGGAGATCGTCCGCGGAGACAGAGTCGACCGTGATGACGACAAACGCCTTGATCGATTCACTCCCGTCCCTAAGCTGCACCCCAATGACGGCCGCCTCACTCACATGTTGATGAAGCACGAGTACCTGCTCGATCTCGGCAGGGTAGACATTAAACCCGGAGGTAGACAAGATCATATCCTTCTTCCGATCCACGATGTAGAAGAAGCCGTCTTGATCCACGCGCGCAATGTCGCCGGTCGCGAGCCACCCATCGAGCTTCAGCACGTTCGCCGTTTCCACAGGGTTGTTCCAATACCCTTGCATCACTTGCGGTCCCCGCACCCAGAGTTCACCGATCTCCCCCACCGGGACCTCCTGGCCCGTCTCATCGACGACTTTCGCCTCGGTGTTCGCAATAGGCAATCCGATGGATCGTTTGACTGAAAGGCCCCGGGGAATGTTGCAGTGGGTGACCGGAGACGCTTCAGAAAGACCGTATCCCTCAATAATCATGTGGCCGGTCCGCTCTTTGAATTTCTTGAGGAGTTCATAGGGGAGCGCGGCCCCGCCGCAGATGAAAAACCTCGCCTCAGTAAAGTCTTTCGCGTCACAGTGATCGAGAAGCTTCCGTGCAAGTGCGGGCACGAGTGTAATCACGGTGGGTTTTTTCTTGCGAAGGACCGTCAGCAGGACGGGCATGTTTCGTGGATCGGGAACCAGCACCATGCATCCTCCGACGGCCAGACAGATATTTTGCGTAACCGTCATCCCAAACACGTGAAAGAGCGGGAGCGCCGCGAGAAAGCTTTCTATTCGCTCGGCGGGAGAAAACCAGCTGACGAGTTGCTGGACGTTGGCCGTCAAATTGCGGTGCCGTAGCTCTGCCCCCTTCGACACCCCGGTGGTGCCCCCGGTGTATTGGAGGAGGGCGATATCGTCCGGGGTCATGGTCGGAAGTTCCTCCGGCGCGAACGGAGTCAGCTGGTGCAGCACATCGTGGAAGAACACCGTTGTGTCGCTGCGAGGAATCTCGATCGGCGGTTGGCGGGTTCGCCGTTGATAGATATACTTCGCGATCGTCGTCATGTAATCGGTGATGCGTGTGACGATGATCAGCTCAAGGTCGAGATGTTGGATTTTCTGATACATCAGGTCGAGCACCACGATCGCTCGCGCCCCTGCGTCTTGAAGCTGGTGAGACAGTTCATGCTCCGTGTAGGTTGGGTTGCAGGACACGACGATTCCTCCGGCCCTCATGATGCCGAAGTAGGCGATGACTGCCTGTGGAGAATTCGGGAGACAGAGGGCCACGCGATCGCCTTTGCGAATTCCCAACGCCGCGAGCCCACAGGCGAATCGCTCAACGAGCGCGTGGCATTCCTGGTACGACAGGGTCTTGCCAAAGAAGTAGAGGGCCGGCCGGCGTGAAAACCGTTGCGCGCTCCGGGAGAACATCTCCACGAGCGTCTCGGGACAAAGCGCGAGCTCGTGGGGAGCTCCCTCAGGATAATGTAAGAACCACGGCTGTTCAGGCATAAGGCGCTCCATTTGGTGCAAGCTGGCTCAAGAGGTTCCCGGCACTACCACCCTCCGTTCGAGAAACCAGGACAGGGATCGAAGCGTTGGCCATACGTGACGGCCAGCGACTCCAATTCCTGGGTTATCTGTCCCGGCGTCATGGTTTGCCGAGCCCAGGTGAGAAGGCCCCCACGGAACGCGGGGAACCCGATCCCATACGTCAGGGCGAAATCCACCTGCCAGGGATGCTCCACGATCTTGTCGTGGAGACAGCGCACGGCTTCGTCGACCATCGGAAGAAACAGGCGTTGGTGAAGGATGGCGTCGGAGATGGGACCAGCGTCTGAGGGATATGCGCGACGATAGTCCGCAATCGCGTTGAGCGCCTGCGCATTTTCTTTTCCTGATTTCCAAAATGTCAGCGGTGGCTTCTTCTCGGGAAGGAAGTTCCGCAGCAGCGCATCACGCGATTCGACGCGAGGTCCCAGCACGGCGAGCGAGGTCAGCACGTGCATGGCGACCGGAAGTCCGATCAGATCGAGGAGCTCCAGAGGACCCATAGGATGCCCGCTATCCACTGCCATTCCAAAGTTCTTGGCGACGGCATCGATTCGTCGAATGGAGATGCCCTCCCCCACCATGATCACGGCCTCTGCCAGATAGCGTGACAGAATCCTGTTCACGAGGAATCCCGGTCCGTCGTTCACCACGAGCGGAAACTTGCCCAGCCGCTTGGCAAGACTACAAGTCTGCGCGAGGGCGATGTCGGAGGTGAAGGGTGCGCGCACCACTTCGACCAACTGCATTCTGGCGACAGGGTTGAAGAAGTGGAGCCCCACGCACCGTTCAGGATGGACGGCCTTCACGGCAATGTCAGCCAAGGTGTACGACGACGTATTCGTGGCAAATATCGCATCGGGCCGTGCCGCCGATTCGAACTCCGCGAGCACCGCTCGTTTCACGTCCAGTTTCTCCGACACTGCCTCGATGACCAGGGACGCGGCGCTCACATCCCTGATGTGGATGGCAGGAGCAATCCGCATCATGCGATAGCGCAGGTCGGACGGAAGGATGATCCGTTTGCGCACCTGGGCAGTTTGGGTTTTGTGGATCCGTCCGATCGCTGTCGCGAGAATGTCCGAAGACACATCTCGCAAGACCACCGCATACCCTTTTTCGGCGAGCTGCCCGGCGATCTGTGCGCCCATCAATCCGGCCCCCAGCACACCAACGCGCGTAGCCGCCATCGGAACAGTGGCAACGCTCCGTTTCACCTCCTCGCCGGCCAGGAACAACCCAACGAGGTGTGCGGAAATCGGGCTGGCCATCAGATCCAGAAGGAGGGGCTTTTCGACGTTGAGCGATCCCTCCAGAATACTCACACGCATCCCTCTCTCCACGGCATCGATGGCGCGGAGCGGAGCGGGATAGAAATGCCGGACACGCTTGATGACTTGATGTCGGGCATAGCGACACACGAGCGAACGAACCACGGGAACGCTCAAGAATCTCTGGCTTGCCCGGAGGGGCCGCCGTCTGGCAGAAGCTGTACAGAGCACGTAGGCTTGCACAATGGCGGCTTGAACGAGGGTTTCTTTCTGAATGCTCTCCAGAGTCCTGACCGTGGAAGGGATAGAGGTCACCATCCCGTCCGCAAGGCCCATCCGCAAAGCCTGCCGGGGAAAGATCGTCTTCCCGGTCGTGATCATGTCCAATGCTGCCGGTACGCCGATCAGCCGTGGGAGACGTTGAGTGCCGCCGAACCCAGGAAGAATGCCCAGCTTGACTTCCGGCAGAGCGAAACAGGTCCTCGGATGGGTGCTGGCGATGCGCGCGTGGCAGGCCAGCGCCAGCTCGAGTCCACCACCCAGACAGGCCCCTTCCACCGCAGCCACAAACGGTTTCGGCGATCGCCCCATCGCGTCAAAGAGCCTGTGCGCGGTGATCACGAGTTGCTCCATCTCCTGAAAGGAGCGTCGCCGTTGCGCGGCGTGCATCTGCTCCAGATCGGCCCCCGCACAGAAATTTCCTTCCTTCACGCTCACCAGTACTACGCTTTTGATGGCGGCGGATTGCTCGGCATACTGCACGATCTCCTGCCACTCCGACATGCTCTCCACATTGAGCACATTGACCGACTTGCCCAAGTAATCAAAGCCTGCTAGTAAGATTCCATCGTCAAGGACTGCGGTCTTGAAGTGTATGAACTCGCCGGGAGAGATGGTGGGGCCACTTAACATGACTATTTCCTCTCCAAGATCATCGCCACGCCCTGTCCACCGCCGACACAGGCACTGATCAAGGCCCGCTCGGCATTCCGCCGCTTGAGTTCGAACAGGGAGGTCATGGCCAAGCGCAGACCGGAGACGCCGACTGGATGACCGAGCGCGATAGCGCCACCGTGAGGATTGAGATTGTCCAGCGGGATTTCGCCGAGACGTTCCGTCCATCCGTAACGACCAAACTTGCGTTCCATGAGAGATGACGAGTCGAGGATACGGCTGATCCCCAACACGACGGATGCAAAGGCCTCGTTAATCTCAAATACTGAGAAGTCCTTGAGGGTCAGGCGAGCCTTGGACAGAACTTTGGCGATGGCCCCGACAGGTGCTAGGCCCATACAAGCCGGCTCATAGCCAAAATCGGCGTAGTGTTTCACGTAGCCGAGGATCGGCAAGCCGAGGGATATGGCCTTGTCCTCCTCCATGAGCAGCACCGCTGCGGCTGCATCCGTGATCTGAGAGGAGTTGGCCGGCGTCACCGAGCCGTGGCGCTTGTCGAACAAAGGTTTCACGTCACGAAACGTTTCCTGACCGGCATCCTCACGAATTCCGTTGTCGCGATCGACGTAGGTACTCCGCTCGGGAACGTACATGGGCACGACCTCGTCCGCAAAGATCTTATCCTTCCACGCTTGCGCCGCGAGCCTGTGCGATCGAATGGAAAATGCGTCCTGATCCTGTCGAGTGATGCTCAGTGAAGGATCTTTCGCAATATTCTCTGCCGTCTGTCCCATGATGAGGTCGCACATCGGATCCGTGAGACCCATCACCAACCCGACCCGCGGTGGATAGCGCTTGAGGTTCAGGAGCTTGGGAATGAGAGCCAGTGCACCAACGGTACGTTCCCGAAGACTTCTGGCTTTGCCATACTGTAGTAAAAGATCGGCGACAGTCTGGTTGTATACGATCGGGATTCGGCTCATGGCCTCCATGCCGATGACGAGCACCGTGTCGGCATCGCCACTCCTGATGCGCAAGCTCGCATAGTAGAGTGCCGTGACTCCGGAGCCGCAATTTTTCCCGGCCACCGTATCTGCGGGAATCGTCGCGGGGAGGCCACCGGTGACGGCTGCGACCCGCGTCGGATTCACCGCGTGCATGGGCGTTGCGACATTACTTCCTAGCACGCAATCGATCGTTTCCAGCGGAAGATTCCAACGGTGACACCTCGTGATCATTTCGCGGACGACCCAGGCGCCCAGCACTTCTGCATCCGTCTCACGAAAGTCTGTTCCCTCCTTGCACAGGGGGGTACGGAATCCATCGACGACGACGACTTTACGCATGGTGTACTCCCCGTCCGAATTCTGTCACTCGCCTGTCTCTGCAGAAACGTCTGTCTTGCGGCACATCCTACCACGATCCAGCCTACGCGACGGCTCCCCTAGAAGCATGGGTAACTCCCATATCAGAGGGGCTGCGTGCCCGTCTCATTTGAGGACACAGAGGGCCTGATTGGTGGTAAGGTGACACGGATGACCGAGCGCCAGCATCGTAAAGTGCCTATCAAGGAAATGCCGCGCATGAAAAAGCCCGATGTGTTTCAAGGGTCTGAGGTGGTGGCCGAGACCGCTCGTGACAAGGCTTCCTACTCCGGGTTTCTTGCGGGGTTGTTTGAAACCGACATCCGGTGGGATCTCTTTACCTCAATTGGCATTCCACAGACGAGTCCGTCCGCCTTGGATTTCCTGGAACAATTCAAGGCCGCCCTTATACCCCTGGATCCTGAACGAGTTGACAGTGAGGGGGAGCTGCCTGAGCCGGTCTTGAAAACACTGGCTGGGATCGGAGCCTTTGGCATCAAGATTCCCAGGCGCTTCGGCGGGCTGGAGTTGACCCAATATGAATATCAGAAAGTCGCCACCCTGTGTGGAAGCATTGACGCATCGCTCACAGTCTTGTTGTCGGCCGCTCAATCGATCGGCGTTCCTGAACCGCTGCGACTCTTTGGAACGGAAGAGCAGAAGGCCAAGTATCTCCCTCGGCTTGCACAGGGAGACATTTCAGGGTTTGCACTCACGGAACGAAACGTGGGTTGCGACATTTCCAAAATAGAAACGTACGCTGTCCGCGTCACGGAGAACGGGAAGACCGTCGCGTATCGCCTCACGGGAGAAAAATTTTTCATTACGAACTCTGCCAAGCAGGACGGCGAGTTCCTCTCTTCCCTGCTCATTGTCATCGCACGAATCGTTGATCGGCCGGAGGAACTCCAAGACCCCCAGGCACAGAAGCGATATGGGGCCTTCATCGTTGAAACCCAATGGCCTGGGTGCTCCGTCACCCGCCTACGGTTTGAAGGGGTGAGAGGGATTTACAACGGCATACCGACGTTCAACAACGTCTACGTCCCGATTGAAAACCGCCTGGGCAACGAAGAGGACGGCCTGAGGATCGCACTTGCCACGCTCACCGTCGGCCGCTTGACCCTTCCCGCAGCCTGTTCGGGGGGCCTCAAACAGTGCCTGTCCGTGATGCGCTGGTGGGGGCGCACGCGTGTCCAGTGGAACAAACCGATCGGCGAGCACAGTCTAATCGGAGAAAAGCTCTGCCGCGCCGCGGCCTATACGTTGGCGCTCGACGCTGTGATGGCCTTCTGCGGAGCCTGGGCGAACAAGAAGGGCGATCTCCGGCTGGAGTCGGCCGCAGCCAAAATCATCGGGAGCGAGTGGTACTGGGAAGTGATCAACGACCTGTTCCAGGTGCGCGGGGGACGGGGATTCATGACTGTTGAGTCGCAGCGTAAGAGCGGCGAACTCGGCATTCCGGTCATGCGCATGCTGCGCGACGCCCGCATCAATCTGGTGTGGGAGGGAACGAGTGAGATTCTGCGCATCTGGATGGCGCGCGAGGCCCTCTCGCCCTATATCGAACAGGGCATCGCCTTTCTCCAAGGGTCACCATCAGACAAGATCGCCGCGCCGCTGTACTACGCGCGCATGGCGCTCCGCTCTTGTCTCCATTTTTCGAACCCCTTGGGCACTTCTGCGATGTTCGGAAAGGACTACGCCCGGTGGGTTCGCTTTATCGAGTCGTCCTCACGAAGCCTGACACGATCGACGCTCGTCGCGACGCTCCGCCACCGGCAGAGCCTGCACAATAAGCAACTCCTGTTGCAGCATTTGGTGAATGACAGCCTCTGGCTCTTTCCCATGGCCGCGACGCTCTGGTATGCGTCCCAACCAGAGATGCGGACGAAGCCCAGCATCTTTGAGCTTACCACCTATTTCTGTCAGGAGATGGCGGATCGTCTGGCCCCTCCCTCCTCTCCGGCAAGAAGCATCCACGGACACAAGAAAGACACCATCGTCTACCACCTGGCAAAAACAATCATGAGCGGCGAGTATGCCTGGCTAGAGGAAGGGATTGTGCCTTTGCTGGAGAAATGACGGACTGGCACGTAGCATGAAGCGCTGCAAGTCTTCTGGCCGTGTTTCAAAATTCCTCACGCCAATCTCTGAGAACTGAGTCACATAGTTCAGGGATGATGTCGTAAACGCGGCCTATCGAACATCTGTCAGTCCTCCCCCGATACGAAACATCTCTGTGTTATGGACCAGTTGCTCGATGCCGAGCGCGGGTTCTCCGCGAAACCCATTGGAATCGGCCGTTTCGCACCCCATCCCTCCGAAAAAGACTTGGTCGTCTTTCAAGAACTGGACGGCATTATCCTTAGGCAGCTTTTTACTCCGGTGATTCCTCCGGCGGCAACAGCAGTGAGAAGTCAGGTCTTTCCACGAAGAGGCCCGCCATGAAACTGTGTCCGATCAGCCGCTCTCGGGCTTCTTCGATTCGTTCGAGGCCTTTGAACAAGTGTGTTACAGGTGCACCCTTAAGATACAGCTTGCGGTAAGAGGGGTATTCCCAGCAGTTCCTCAAATCGCGCCGTGAAGTGGCGCAGCATCGGCGCCTCATAGGTCAAGGCGAGACCGTGAATCCCTTGGCGCCGCCGGTACAGCTCGATGATCGATTCTGCGACATACGTGATCTGCATATTCGTATACACCCGACGGGGGATGGCCAACCTCACCATCTCGAGTTCTGGATAAATCGTTCGACCGGTTGCCGCATCCTTCTTGCCGAACATCACCGTGCCGATTTCGACTCCCCGGATCCCGTATTCCCGATAGAGGGCAACGGCTAATGATTGGGCGGGAAATTGTGCCTGCTGAATGTGCGGGAGAAATTCTTTCGCATTGAGATACACCGCGTGGCCTCCGATTGGTTTGAGAATCGGGACACCAGCCTGGTCGAGCAACTCACCGAGATAGCGGACCTGCCCGATGCGGAAGCTCAAATAGTCCTCATCCAACACTTCACGCAGTCCACGAGCCATGGCCTCTAAATCACGGCCAGCCAGTCCACCATACGTTGGAAAGCCCTCCACAAGGATCAACAGGTTCGTAATGTCCTGCGCCCATTGATCGTCGTTCAGGCTGAGAAATCCACCGATATTCACCAGACCATCCTTCTTGGCCGACATCGTACAACCGTCGCCGTAGCCGAACAACTCGCGCACAATGTCGACGATCGATTTCTCCGCATAGCCCAGCTCCCGTTCTTTGATGAAGAAACAGTTCTCCGCAAACCGGCACGCGTCGAAGAACAACGGGATCCCGTAACGGCTCACGAGCGCGCGCGTCTCACGGATGTTCGCCATGGAGACCGGTTGACCACCGCCACTGTTATTGGTGATCGTGATCATCACCAGAGGGATCCGGTCACGCCCGATTCGATTGATGGCGTCTTCCAGACGGACCAGATCCATGTTGCCTTTGAACGGCACCTCGCAATGCGGGTCGTACGCCTCCTTGATCACGACATCCAACGCCTCGGCGCCCTGGTGCTCGACATTGGCGCGCGTCGTATCGAAGTGAATGTTGTTCGGCACGCACATGCCGGGCTTGACCACGGTCGAGAACAACAGATGTTCCGCCATGCGGCCCTGATGAGTGGGAATCACATGCTGGAAGCCAAAGATCGACCTGACGACCTCCTCGAAATGGTAATAGTTCTTGCTGCCGGCATACGATTCGTCGCCGAGCATCATCCCCGCCCACTGGTTGTCGCTCATGGCCGACGTGCCGCTGTCCGTGAGCAGGTCCACGTAGACGCTGTCCGCCGGAACCTGAAACAGGTTGTACCCGGCGTGGCGCAGCAGCCGATCCCGCTCTTCGCGCGTCGTCCGACGGATCGGCTCCACGACTTTAATCTTGAACGGTTCAGACGGAAACTTCATGCCGCCGACCTCTTGAACCGTGCCAATTCACTCTTGAACGGTTTCGCGCCTTCGTAGGGGAACACATACCGAGTCATGTCGAAGAGTGGGTCTGGATTCAGATCACGGAGCAGATCCGGTTTCCAGGTAATTTCTAACTGGTTGATCATGGCAATCTGCGTAGGCTTACCGACCATACCGAGCGGCACCGTGCCATAGGTACGGGAAAAGAGCAGAATCTCGACATCGAACATCGCGGCGTTGACATCCTCCGCTGCCCCCTGCTTTCGATAGTCCTCTTGAAATCGCTGGAACGCCAGCGACCGCTCCAATTCCTCCCTGAACGCGAAAAAAATCTTAATGCCCGCTCGCGCTTGATCATCCATGACCTCGATCGCGTCCGCCACCAACGCCTCCTGCTGCATTTGCTCACGTGTCAGGATCAAGATCCGGCGGATTCTCACCCCGCGCTGAGCCGCGGCCTGATTGGCCAAGAGATAATTAGGATAGAGTGCCTCGCCCTTCTTCCAGATGTTCCATCGCTCCATGATCGCATCGACCGACTTCTCGGCCGTTTCCATCAGCCGTACCGCTTCGGCATTCGCCGCTGCCCCTTCGTAAATCAACGTTTGGGATTCGAGTTGACGCAATTCCAGGCCGATGGCTTCCACTTTGCGCGGGATGTATTTAGGACTCTTGGGCACATGCAACATAACGTCCACGGCGGTGAGGGCCAGCGTCCAGTATTCCTTGGCCTGAGGCGGGGCCTTGTCTTTTTGTGCGATGAGAAGAAGTTCGACGGGATTCTTTTCGAGGAGCTTCGCGATCTTGATACAGAGCTCCGGCTTTGGAATCTTCAAGCCTCGCCGCATGAGGTTTGCCTCCGGCTGGGCGATGCCGAGTTTCTTGGCGAGCGTATAATCACTGGTCAAGTGGTAACGGTCTTTCACCGCGTCGAAATAACCGGAAATTTCAGACATCACTCCTCCTCTCCATCACATCAAGATCTTTACCGCTTGTCCCTAGATACACACGCCGCAGGCTCATGTTCTCCACCCCGCCCACAACCTACACATCTACGTCCTCACGTTGAATATTCTGATACGCGTTGACAAAGGGTTGGAGGCCCGAGGAGCAGTTGCGCGGGACCGAATAGGCAGGGATGTGAATCGGGAGTCCCGCCATGAGACCGATCACACGAGCGACGTTGTACGCATCGCTCGATTGCCCGACACAACCCATGACCACTTCGTCGATGGGCTGTGGATAAACGTCGGCACGTGTGATCACTTCGCGTACGACCAGCTCACCAAACTTGTGAGCGGGAACGTCCTTGAGCGTGCCGCCAACGTTGCCAATGGGCGTTCGTACGCCGGTGGCAATGACCACCTCTTTCACGGAGACCTCCTTGCCGGCCGTTCAGACAGACCTGCGCTGCACCGGTGCATCACGGCTTGCCTCGACTGCCTCATCGCGCAAGGCACGTCGCAAGACCTTTCCAATGAGGGTCCGTGGCAATTCGCTGCGAAATTCGACAGCAACCGGAACCTTGAACCGTGCCAGCGACTTGCCACAATGTTCGATCAGTTCCCTCTCGGTCACAGACCATCCATCTTTCGTCACGACATAGGCTTTGACCGCTTCTCCGTAGTGACGATCGGGGCTCCCGACGACCACCGCATCATTCACGGCCGGATGCTGGAATAGGATGTCTTCGACTTCTCGCGGATAGACCGTCTCTCCCCATGGCTTGATTACGTCCTTCTTGCGGTCCACGAAAAAGAAGAAACCTCGCTCGTCTCGCCGGACCATGTCGCCGGTACAGAGCCAGCCGTCTCGCAACACCGTCTGGGTCTCTTCCTCGTTGTTCCAGTATCCCTGCATCACCTGAGGGCCCCGGACGAGCAACTCTCCCACCTCTCCCGGTGGGAGGTCCCGAAGTCCAGCTGCTCGATCTACAATCCGTGCGTCCGTATCCGGAAACGGAAGCCCCATCGAACCGCGTGGATGTTCTCCATGAATCGGGTTGCAATGGGTTGCGGGACCGGCCTCGGTTAATCCATAGCCCTCTGAAATTCTCACACCCGTCAGCCGTTCGAACCCTTCCTGAGTCTCTGCCGGAAGCGGGCTGGCCCCACAGAGACAGACACGTAATGAGTGCAGATCGTAGCGTCCGACCTCCGGGAACTCGCTGATCATCGAAAACATCATCGGGACGCCGGAAAAGACGGTGACTCGGTACTTATGAATCGTTTTCACTGCCTCATCGGCATGGAATCGCGGAAGCAGGATGATCGAACCTCCAATAGCCATGGCCAGGTTCTGACAGGTGCTCAGACCGTAACAGTGGAACAATGGCACTGCGCCAAGAAAAATCTCTTCCCCCTCATGGAAATCCTGACACCAGGCGCGGCCCTGGAGTGCATTGGCCACGACGTTTCGGTGCGTGAGCATGACACCCTTGGGCGTTCCCGTTGTTCCTCCGGTGTATTGGAGCTGCGCCAGATCGCCGGGCTGAACATGTGGAAGATGCGAGGAACGGCTCTCAGCGTTTCGGGGTGCCGTGTTGAGCAATTCAAGAAAGTCATAGACCGGTGGGTTTTTCTGGACAGAGACCCAGCGGTTTTCCAACCAGGCCCTGACGGGATAGAGCAGCCGCTTCACTGCGGGAAGAAAGTCCCGGAAGCTGGTGATGATGATCCGCCTCGGCAGCGTTGTCCGCTCCTGAACGGCGCGGATGCGCGGATAGAACAGATCCAAGGCGACAATGACCTCGCAACCCGAATCGATGACCTGAGTCTGGATTTCCCGTTCAACATACAGAGGATTCGTGGGTACGACGATAGCCCCGGCCTTGAGCGCACCGTAATAGCCGATGACCGCTTGCGGAATATTCGGCAACATGAGGGCGACCCGATCGCCTTGGCTCACGCCGAGTGCACGCAACGCCAGAGCAAAGCGCGTGGTCAGATCATCCAACTCGCGAAAGGAGATCGTCTTGCCGTAGAACAGGAGTGCGGATGAATCCGGGAAGCGCGCAGCGGAGCGCCGCAGGAGATCCGGCACAGTCCAGTCCGCATAGTCGATGGTGGCGGGAACGCCAGAATCATACTGGCTAATCCAGGACCGTTGCATACGAACCCTCGACCCATCATCCGGTCAGTTGCGTGGCCCCCTCGTGTAATGCGCCCGACGCTGCGTCAGGCCCGTCCAGGTCTTGGCGACGCTGACCGCCCGTTTTTTCCAGCCCCATCCAGAACCCTTCGAGATGGTCCAGCACCGCCGTGACGCCGTGATGGAAATCCTCCCGTTCTTGCACCGATAGGGCACCAGGTCCCGCGTCGCTGCCCCCATCGATCGCAGCCACTGCCTTTTCCATCGCCTCTTCGTGACCCGACTCGAGTTCCCGATGGAATGTGAAATAGGTCATATCCATTTGAGGATAGTGGCTGTCCCGTAGGGCAGTGAGTCCAGGGATGAGATGATCCCACATGGCAATGGCCATATTCTCCAGTCCAAAGGACGCCCCAAGCGCGATGGCGTGGTTTCCACTGCTATAAAGCTGCTCCATGCCTTCGATGTAGGATTTTGTTGAGGGGAGCATCGAGTGCGTCATCGCCTCATGCACGTCCGTCCCGATCGACCGCAAGAAATCCCGATACAGTAACTCGTGCCGCCTCCTGGTGTGACCGTTGCCCAATTCTGAATACAGCACCTTCGTGAGTTCGTTCGCCACCCTCTCGTCTTCGGTGTTGACGAGTTGCGCCATGAGAATCTTCGGGAAGAACCGAGCAAAATTGTAGAATTCGACTGCGAACTGATGGAACTCTTCGCCTGTCAGGTCACCCCGCTGAAAACGATCCAGGTACACGTTGTTGATAGCCCCATGGCCAAGAACATACTGGCGCATTTCCTGACAGACAGACATGATGCACCTCCGCTCGCCACAGCAGACTTGTTCGTGCGACTCGCAGATCCCCCCAATACGTGCATAGATAATATGCCTTTCATATTATCCATGCAACCCCATCAGCACTCCATTCATTCCTCGCTAGAGCAAGCATTTCACGTGCCATCCACAATATCTCAATTGACTATACGAAACACGGATAGACAAATTAATATTACTTTCATATTGTATAATGGTAAATATTTGTTTATAGTGATGGACGTGAAATGATTTGAACGGAGAAAGAGAAAGACTGCACGAGTCATCGCCTCCAGGTTTAGAAGGAGGGCTTCATCATGAAGGAGCACATAGGGATTGATCACATTACCCTGTGCGTCGAGAACCTCGAGGCTGTTGAGTATCTGTTTACGAACATTCTTGGCTTTGAGGTGATCTGGTCCGCGCGAGACGTTGGCAGTGAGAAGTCCAGCATGAATACCGTCGTGGTTCAGCGCGGAGACGCGAAGATCGCTCTCATGCAGGGCCACGACAAGCTGGTGAAGTCACAGATCAACGACTTTATTGAGAAGTATGGACAGGGCGTCCAGCATGTCGCCATTGAGGTCGACGACATTGAAGCGGTCAGCCGGGAATGGGAATCCCACGGGGTGCAATTCAGCGGGCCGCTGAAGGAAGGACGAGACGGGTTCGGGCCTCTCAAGCAGCGATTCACCTACCCCCTGTTTCCGGCCAGCGGTCTCTTCCTTGAACTCACCCAGCGGAAGCATGATGGAGAGAAGGCCCGAACCTTCGTGCGTGGTACTGTCGAAGCGCTCTACAAAGATATCGAACGCGACCAGATTGCCGGCGTGGAGCAGACGATTATTGATTATCAGGCGACTCCCATTCCCGTGAAACAGGAGCACCCGTCACTCGAACGTGCCTCGTGATCGTGTACGTATGCCTAGGAAGGGGGAGAGTGAGATTCTCAGGGTAATAAGATGAGCAGGGAGGCCCGTGATGTACCTCCACAAGAACGGTCAGGTTCCCAAACAAGCCCATGTGGGGATTCCCGAGGGGCAATGTGAAGAAGAACACGGTCGCCGCGGGTTTAGTGGCCCATCCTCACATCTCTACCGGACCCATCCTCCAACCGGGTGGGTGAGAATCGACGGCCCCCTGCGCCCCCGCGCCTTTGTCTGTACAACACTCCCCACCCCGGATGAACGCTCGGCTGACGCCCGCCCGGTCGAGATTCTCCGAAGCCACGATGCGCGAGTATTTCTTTCACGGCGCGTCGAGACAATGCCTTACTTTGTCCGCAATGCCGACGGCGACGAGATTCATTTTGTTCACCGCGGCTCAGGACGATTCGAAACCGACTACGGACAGTTACCGTATGAGCCCGGCGACTATGTCGTCATCCCCAAAGGCACCACCTACCGGACCATCGTGGAAGCATGCCCGTCCTTGTTCCTCATCGTGGAAACGCCTGAGCCAGTAGAAATACCAGAACGGGGCCTGCTCGGCCACCATGCCTTATTTGACAAGGGAGTCCTCAGTGCCCCCGAACTGGACGGAAACCCGAACGATCATGCGGGGGCACCACGCGAGTGGGAGGTGCGGATCAAGCGCCGCGGAGAATACACGAGCGTGGTCTACCCCTTCTACCCGATGGATGTGGTCGGCTGGAAAGGAGATCTCTGGGTCGCCAAGCTCAACGTGCGTGATTTCCGACCTGTCACGAGCGCCCGCTATCATCTCCCGCCCAGTGTCCATGCGACCTTTCAGGCCGGCGGGGCTCTCATTTCAACATTCGCGCCACGTCCCTTAGAAAGCGACCCGCAAGCGCTTCGTGTTCCGTTTTACCATCGCAACATGGACTATGACGAAGTGCTGTTCTATCACCAAGGAAACTTTTTTAGCCGCGCTGGGATTCAACCGGGGATGCTGACGTTGCATCCGCAGGGCATCCACCATGGACCGCAACCGCAGGCAGTCGAAGCGAGCAAGGGCAAAACAGAGACGGACGAGATCGCGGTCATGATCGAATCGCGCGATTCCTTGACCGTCCTGCCGGAGCTGGAGTCTGTCGAATTAAAAGATTATGCCTTGAGTTGGAGTCGGCGATGAAGTTATGCAGCTTCCAGGTACAGACACCTGTAGGAATCTTCACCAGGGTCGGTGCGCTCCACGACCAGCACGTCCTGGATCTGAATATGGCCTATGCCAGATTTCTGGCTGACCAGCAGGAAGCGCAGCCGTACCGCCTGGGCAACGCACAGGTGCCTCCCACCATGCTCGAGTTCCTCGAGGGCGGCCCCTCCACCATGGCAGCTGCACGTCGAGCGCTCGGCTATGTTGCGAGCCTTGGCCCATCGGTCAAGGGTCCGACGAGAGAGACGATCTGGTATCACTCCTCCAGCGTCCGGATGATTTCCCCTCTTCCCAATCCGCCATCTCTGCGCGACTTCATCGCCTTCGAAGAACACATTGCCGCAACGTCCAAGAAGCGGGGGCAACTCATTCCACCAGAATGGTACAAAGCTCCCGTCTACTATAAAGGCAACCACCGGACGATTATTGGACCGGACGAAGAGCTGGCCTGGCCACTGAAGACCACCAAGTTGGACTACGAACTGGAGTTGGCCTGTGTCATTGGCCGCAGAGGGCAAGATATCTCGGAGCGGGAGGCGCCGGAATACATCGCCGGGTACACAATTATGAACGACTTCAGCGCACGAGACATCCAGTTCCAAGAAATGGCCTGTCGGCTGGGGCCAGCGAAAGGAAAGGATTTCGCCACCGCGATCGGGCCTTGCCTCGTCACACCGGATGAAATTCCGGACCTGACTGCCCTGACCATGATCGCCAGGGTCAATGGAGAAGTCTGGTCGCAAGGACGATTTGGAACCATTCATTGGTCGTTTCCGCAGATGATCGCGCACGTCTCGCGAGGCGAGGCCATCTACCCGGGCGACCTCTTTGGTTCAGGGACGGTCGGTGGTGGATGCGGCCTGGAACTGGACCGCTACCTGAACCCCGGGGATGTCGTGGAATTGGAGATTGAGCCGATCGGCGTGCTCAAGACACGCATCGCACGAGTAGCGAGTGCGTAAATAAGGGAATCGGATCATGCGCGTCAACGTGACAGACGAACAGACCCTTGCAGAATTAGTCCAGCGGCATCGTGCCTTGTACGACGGACCGGCAATCGATTCCAAGCTGGAAGCAATTATTCGCGACGGTTCGCACACCAAGCTCACCGGTCGGGACATCCATCGGCTCCTGCGGACCTCTCGATCCGTATTCTTCGACACTCACGTGGAAGTGGTCTCAGGCCACCACACAGCCACCTATCTACGGTTCGAGTCCGTCGCCCGTTTTCCAGAGCTGATCGGGCTGTTGGCCCAGGATATGGCCGAGTGGATCAGACGCATATTTCATAGCAATTCGATCACCGGCCTCGTTGCGACCACCTCAGCCGCGGAGCTGCTTGCCGAAGGGATTGCGGATCAGCTTCACGACACGATGCGGTTACGCGTGACGTTGACGCCGTACAGTTGCGAGACAGGACGGATCGGGACGGACATCACGATCGGCGCAATACAACCCGGCGAGCGGTTCGTGGCGCTCAACGATGTCACCACCCGCGGGAATTGTGTGAACAAACTCGGCAAGGTCATCACCGACAACGGCGGACTGCTGGCTGGCATGCTGGTCTTTGCCAGGCGGGACAGTGGTCAGTTTCCGCTCATGGAGGAACTCACGGCCCGATACCCGTTCTATTATGCCGCTGACCTCGACATGCCGCAGTGGGAGCCGGATCAATGCCTGCTGTGCAAGAACCATCAGCCCATACTGTCGTGGAGAGATATGCCCGAAATCTGACGCACATTCCACCGCTCTACGAGGAGGAGCCCATGGACCCGGCAGACGTGACACGGGATATCAAGCGAGCCGACCTGCTGCAGATGCACTACTACCTTCGGCTCACCAGAGCCCTAGAGGACCGTATCACTGCCCTCTATCGTCAAGGTCGGATCGTCGGCGGCGTGTACACCAGCCACGGGATGGAGGCCATTGCAGTCGGGTATGCCTCGGCCCTGGAACGAGACGACATCATTGCCCCCTATCACCGGGACATGGGTGCGTTTCTGATCCGAGGCATCACCCCCGGCGAAGTCCTCGCCCAATACCTCGGCAAACGAACTGGCCCCAGCAAAGGCAAGGACGGCAACGTCCATATCGGCGACCTCAAGCGTGGCATCATCGGCTTCGTCAGCCACCTCGCCGACAATTTACCCGTAGCGGCAGGTGTGGCCCTGGCCTTCAAGATCCGCGGCGAGTCACGCGTCGTCATTACGAACACCGGCGACGGCGGCACCAGCCGCGGTGATTTCCATGAGGCCATGAACCTGGCGGCGGTACGCAAGCTCCCCGTCGTGTTCTTCTGCAACAACAACCAGTATGCCTACTCCACACCGCTCCATCTTCAGATGGCCACGCACGACGTGGTGGACCGGGCCAAAGCCTATGGCATGTCAGGCGAGATCGTCGACGGAAATGATGTCGCGGCGGTCTATCTGGCCGCCACGCGCGCCGTTCAGCGAGCCAGAGCAGGCGAAGGGCCGACCTTCATCGAAGCCAAGACGATGCGGATGCACGGCCATTCAGAACACGATTCGGCCAAATACGTCCCACGTGAGCTGTTGGAGGAATGGAAACAGAAAGACCCGATCCTCCAGGCTGAGCAAATGCTCCAACAAATCGGCTACGCAGACGGCACCTACTTCCAGGATGTCGAAGAACGAGTGAAGAAAGCGGTCGAGGCCGGTGCGGAGTTCGCTGAACAAAGTCCGTTGCCGGAAGGGCCGGAAGCGTTGACGGGCGTCTTTGCGACGGAAGAAGAGGTCCCATCATGACCCCGACCGCTGCGGACCATGAGGTCACCTACATGGACGCGATCTCCCAAGCGCTGGATGAAGAGATGACTCGAGACGAGCGGGTCTTTCTGATGGGTGAGGACATCGGCACGTACGGCGGCGCGTTCAAGATCACCGAGGGATTTCTGAAGAAATACGGCGAGTGGCGGGTTCTGGATACGCCGTTGGCTGAGTCCGGCATCGTCGGTGCCGCGATCGGTGCCGCGATGATGGGTCTTCGGCCCGTCGTCGAGATGCAGTTCGCCGACTTCATCTCCTGCGCATTTGATCAGATCACCGAGGTCGCCGGCAAGAACCATTATCGGTGGGGAGCCGCGGTGCCGATGGTGATTCGGGCTCCGTTCGGTGGCGGTGTGCATGGCGGCCCCTTTCACTCAGAATGTCCAGAAGGGTGGTTTTTCCACTCGCCCGGCCTCAAGATCGTAGCCCCGTCCACACCCTATGACGCGAAGGGCCTCCTCAAAGCCGCGATTCGTGATCCAAACCCCGTCCTCTACTTCGAGCACAAGTTTCTCTATCGACGGATTAAAGCGGTGTTGCCGAAGGAGGACTACATCGTGCCGATCGGCAAAGCTGACGTGAAGCGCGTGGGCCACGACATCTCTCTCATTACCTATGGGGCGATGGTCCACCTGGCAATGGAAGCGGCTGAGCTGCTGGCGCAGGAAGGCATCGACTTGGAGATTGTCGACCTTCGCACGTTGATTCCGCTCGACAAAGAGACTATTTATGGATCGGTGCGCAAGACCA
>ERZ1292630.1808-Hain-H41-02um-R3-1808-length-20428-cov-7_pt1 | contig 20428 bp, 14 predicted proteins | sample MGYA00564408_ERZ1292630 | MGnify/ENA primary metagenome ERZ1292630 (study PRJEB36523, sample SAMEA6512641) | groundwater metagenome | collected 2019-01-08 | study: AquaDiva: Metagenomics assemblies of 32 groundwater samples
CGTTGGTGTCCACCGCTTTCGCGATGACAGGCAGCGTCTTCAGGATGTCGCCCGCCCCGTTGGACCCCAGCACGCTGCACTCAAAGTACGTCATGGCGCCCGCCGCACCGATCGTTATTCGACTGCGGCAGAGGGACAAGACCAGCGTGGACGCTTGCGGTGCCGTCATGGAGAGAGCGCGAGAATCGGCGGGCAACTTGCCGCTGACCGTTTCGATCGTGCTGTTCGCCACGGACAGCGCGAGGGCGACGTTGAGTGAGAAGACGAGGGCGTTGCAGTCCAGCAGAGAGGTCAACCGAATGCCGCTGCCTCGGCCGATGCTGACCGACCCGCGACGCGACGGTTGACTGGTGAACTCCTGCGTCCCCGTGACCGAAATGAACAAGAGGGCATGGATGCCCGCAGAGACGGTGATGCGAGAGCGACGGCCAAAGACAATGTCGAAGGCAGCATCACGGGTGCCCTGCCCCATGGCGGCCTCGAGCGCGAATAGCGTGGCCTTGAGGTAGCTACGGACGGTCACGACGTTATCGCCGCCTCTCAACAGGAAGGAAACGTTCGTGGCCTGTGCGGGGGCGTTGAAAAGGGACACGTAACCCGTCGCGGTGACGGTCGCCACGGTGTTGCGGTGGCCCAGCATCACGGTTGAATGGGCCACGGCGTTCATGTACGTGAAAGCGGTCACCGTCTCCTGCGACGCTGAGGACGAGTTGACGACGATTTGGTTGTCGTCTCCGATTAGCATTGACGTATTGTTCCCAGTGCCAGTCACGACAAACACCGTTGGCCCGGGGCCATCGGCTGCGAAGAGTGAGACGCTGTTGCCACTGCCCATTGCGAGGAGGGATCCAGCCGCGGCGTTGGTGTCCATGGCGAATAGGAAAATGGCGGCTGCCGAGCTCGTGATGACAAGAACGTTTCGATCGCCCATCACCGCAACCGCTTGCGAATCCCCCACACCCCCTTGTGTAAGGGAGAGGACCTTTACAGTGTCGAGGAGCGATGCCGCTGGCGCGGTATGGGTGGCGTCGATCCGGTTGTCATCGCCGATCACGTAGGTCACTTGGTCCGTCACGGCCGCCGCGGCTGTGTGCATGAAGTGGACCTCGCTCTTCGAGCTGCGCAAGAAGAAGCGATTGCGGTTGCCGACGGTGCGAAGGAAGATGGTTGTCGCACTGGTGGAAGTCGCCGGGGTCGCGAAGCACAATATCGTCGTGCTGCCGGTCAGATTGACGACGTTGCCATCCGCCACGGAGGTCGCGACGTGGCGCTCCGCGGTTCTATCTGGCGGCGTGGAGGCGAAGTGGACTTCGCCGTCGGCGGTGACCAATTGTATGGTATTGAACGAACGCATGCCGAAGAAGACGTCCTCCGCCGAGCCTCGAGATCCCCCGACGAGCGTGTTGCCTTGGGTGGCCACCGTCAAAGACACCACGTTGGCGCTTTCCAACGTCCGATTGACGCGCAAGTCGTGAGACATCCCCTGCAAGAAGTAAGCACTGCAACCAAATCCGGCGTTCGCTAACGTGACGTAGTTACCCGACGCGACACGGACGAGGCCGTCGGATAGTACCACACCAACTGACGAGAGGACGTAAATATTGACATTGCGACTGGAGCTCGTTATCGAATTGTTGCTACCGATAGTGACGTTGTGGCGGTGGAACGTCCCGTCGCAAACGAGCATCGAGGCGCTGTCGCTTCCCGGACCCCGACCCACGACGGAAACGTTCACGCGGTTGCGGCTTCCGAAATCCATCGCCGAGCCATTCACCACCCCTGTGAAGTGAAAGACTTGACCCGTTCCAGATCGGGTCGATAACTCGATATCGCCACCATCACCGAACGACGCTCGAAACTGATCTACCTTAGTGGCCGCGACGAGCACGAAGGCGGCGCTGGACCGGACGGACGAGACGTCGATGCGGGCGGCGTTGCCCACGGAGATCGAAACATTTTGCACGTGCGACAGTCCGGACAACGGGAACGATAGAACGAGCGCGAAGGTCGCCGCCAGAGCGACCAACGTACACCCGTCGCCAATTGAGAAGGTGACGCTGACCACCGAGGTTGCATATGTCGCCGAAAGCACCCGCGCTTCGTCGTGATCTGCGGACGCATTAATCAACGTCGCGTTGCCCACGATCACATCGGTCGATTCGACGGGCCCCGCGAAAACCAAAATATGGCACATCCACGATGAGCTGTGACACAGGAGTCGATTCCCTCGGCCAACTTCCAGCGTCGATAAACTGACCGTCGCGTAACGATCGACCACCAGCAACGCCGTCAGCGAGGCAGCATTCACCACTTGGTTGCGGCTCACAAGGGACACGTTGTTGTCGTCCCCGAGACGGAACATGCTTCGTCTCATGTAGAAGCGGACGTACAGCGCCGTGTTCAACATGGTGCTCGAGGCGGCCGACGAATCTTCGTCAAACGACGTGAGCGACAGCTGGTTGCCATCGCCGAAGACGACCGAACTTTCTTCGAGATCGTACGCGACGTAGACGAACGCGACCTCCCGCTTCGCAACGAGCGTGACGACATTCGCGTTGCCGAACGCGACATGTGTATCGTTCACGTAGGTAAACGAGAGAAGCTGCGCCACCTCGCAAGGCGAGGGGTCACAGTTCATGTCGAAGATGTTGCTGGTGCCGACCAGAATCCGTGAGCCCCCCGTCAATGCTGACGCCCACTTCAGCGCCAAAAGATTGCTGCGAGACGTGCTATGCATCTCGACCCGATTGCGATCGCCCAAGCGCACGGCGTGCGCGAGATTGCCGGTCCCACTGTCCGCAAAGCAAAGAAACTGCAAATTCTGGCTCGAAGAAAGGATAGCTGCCGCTCTTGCGAAGGTGACGTTGTTGTCGTCACCGATGACCAGGGAGAAAGGGCCTACGACCGGACCCGCGAAGGCCATGACCATGGCGACGCTTGCCACGGCACGCGACTCCACCACGTTTCCGTGTCCCAGCGACATGCGCCAGCGCGTCGCGCCTCGATCAGAGGACAGAAGCAACACCGAAATACCATCGGCAGCGATGTAATTCTTGTTGCCCATTTCCATCACGATGTCCAGCGGTTGCAAATAGATGGACACTGGAGCAAAATGTGTCGCGAATAGGACGGCCGATTCATCGCCGAACGACGTTATAATATTGCGGTCACCGATCGAAATGGAAGAGCGGTTGACACCCGCCGCGAACAACAGGCACGACGCCCCGTGCGATCCCTGTTGCGACACCAACGAGCTGTTCGCGGAGATGCGGTTTCCGTCACCAATTTCGATGGTCACACCATCCACAGGGGAGTCAAAGGAGAGTGTCCGGGAGGGTCCAGAGCGGCTGCGACAGGCCACAAGGTTGTCCTGGCCGATAGTAATGTGGGAGGAAGAGCTCGTCGTGACGCCACGGCTGACCGCTGCGAGGCACGACGCTTGGCCGATGCTAAGCGGATCAGTTTGCTGACTGACCAAATTAGACTGTCCATCGACAGAAATGTTCGAAGTTGCTAGATCACCGCGAATCCACGACAACACCGCGGCGGCCTCGGTGCCACTGACTCCGAACGCGTGAGCGGTGACGTTCATCGCATGCACCGAGGACGATACCAATCCACCCACGAAGCTGAGTGTGTAGGCGACGTTATACTTTGCCGTTGTCACCAGAAAACTGTTTTCCACATGAACGGTTACGTTTCGACAAAGTGCGAAGAAACTCAGCACGGCGGCGGATGGGTTTCCGACCGCGGACAGCGTTGAGTTGGCCACCACCACCGTGAGTGAGTCGATACCCTTGGTCGCCGCGAACGAGAAAACATGAGCGCCATGTTCCACCGCCGAGATCGACCCCGGCAGCAGCGCCGGGTCGGTTGCTACGCTCGTTGCCACGGTCGACCGGCGCACGGTGACGGAACCAGACAATAACGTTTCGGCGGACGCCGCCGTGACGATTACACTGGTATTCAACAGGACGCAATCGTCGATCTCGAGGGACACGGCCGTCGTGCTGCCGGTAGTCGTGGCCACCGACACGACCAACTGCGCTCCAACGACGACGCAGTCGCGGATGCGTATCGAGCTGCCCGTGAGGTCCACCTTGGTGGCGACGCCCGCCGAAGCGTCCCGCTGCAGTTGCGAGCACAAATCGCCGCCCGTCTGAGCGGCCGCGAAGGGCGAGACAAGGGCTGCCAATCGTTGGCAACGCCTCCTCCTCCTCCTTATCAGGCTGCTGGGATGGGCCGCAGCCTCGTGGCCGACGGACCGTGCGTCGTCATCTGGCCCTTCGCCGATCAGAGGGATGGTCAACGTGACCACCACGGCGGCAATGGCCAATGTTACAACGCATAACGACCCCATACCGAGATCACAGCAATATGCGGCGGTGAGAGCGACGAAGAAAGTGCCAACACTTTGCCGGCGGTGGGAGATTAGTTCATTTTTTTGGTGATAGAAAGTAGTGGACAAACGTCACCTGTGTGTCTCCAAATCTAAGTTTCAATCAAAGTGTCGTCCCCCCCATCTGCTGCACGACGAGGACCAGTGGAACTCAACACACTGTGCGCGGGGTAGGCAACCAAACTCCGAGTCGTCGTGTGTGATGAAGAGGACCGTTTGGTGGCCCAATGCGCGATATGGTAGGGTAGGAATCACCGTACGAACGCGGGTTCGGCGGGGGGGCTGTGACCTCCTGTGGCGAACGCGTCGCGACGTTTGACGATCTGAAACGGGCAGAGTTCCACGAAAAGTCACCATCGAGTCGATATGGATAGGGTGGATGCCCGCCGCCAGGTGAAACGGTCGTGAATAAACGTGTCTCACCGCTGAAGTTGCGTTGCTTCCGCTCAAGCTCGTGCGACGACGGACTTTCCACGTGTAACGCAGATGTAAAACAACGATCGCCGTCACAGCGGAGGCGGCGAATGCTCCGCAGGGGTCCCCCACAGTCTCACCAAAAAAGTTCCACGACGTCATCACCGTCAAGGTAGCAGACGTCGGCGGCCTCGGCGCGATGACTCGGAGGGCTATGCGATCCCACAGGAGGAGGACCTCCCGACGACGGCAAAGATCGAAGGCGCCCTCCTACTTGCGGCGACGGCCGTGGCTGGGTCGACGTCAATAAAGTCGCCTCGCCGAAACGAATGGCCGTTGCCTCCCCCGCCGTTAACCACCCTTGTGGTTGTGGCGTCGAGCAGGAGGAGTGTTCGGCGGTGCCATGCCCGATCGCAGCAAAGACGTCGAGCCTCTCCAGCCGATGGGTCGCAATGTAAGACGACAAAGCGTCCTCGGTTTCTGATATCAAGATCGTGTCAGCGAGGTCGGCGATTTTGATGAATGCGCCGGCTCGCAGTCCGAGAGGCAAACCGGCTACACCGTAAACCTCCAGCGCCGCGCCGCCAGGCAACGCGACTGTAGCGACGGCAAGGCGCCGTCTGGCGTTCAGGTTCCCCCCTCCCACTTGTGCGTCTCCCTCATCGACGACGGAGGCCGTCGCGACATCGGCGGAGGTGGCGAGCCACGAGACGCCGTCTTCTCGCTGCAGCGGACCATCACCGGCAACCACTCGGTCACCGGCGCTGTTAACCCAGCGGCCACGAATACACAGGGGACTGGTCATCGCTCTTTTCTTCGCCGCATCCTCCTGCCGCCCACCTCCAATAACTTCTCCTTCCGGCTTTCGTCCTCGAGCGGCTCGATGACCGACAAGCGTCGACGACACGAGCACGTCATAGTGCGAATCGCAGCGGTGCTCGTCGGTGGCGATGTTGTCGTCGACGAGGGCGATAAGGTGTGGCTGCATCCGCGCGGCGACGAGCACCTGGGTGACTGACGCCGATGCCACGGCGATGATGCGAATGCAACCCACGCTGTCGTGGAGTGGGGATGACTGCCCCGCCTCTAAGGGTGGGGAGGGGCCGCTCGGGGGAAGAAGGGAGGGATCCGAGGGCGCGTCGCGAAGCCGCTTCCTCTCCCCACCACCGCCGTTCGCCGCGGTCTGCGCAGCTGCCGCCGGGGCGGCGCTTCCCTTCATCCTCTTCATGGCGATGCCCCTGCCGCCCGCTTTGCCGCTGCTAGTTGGTGGTCGTGTGGGCGGTGGCAGGGATTCCATTCCCGCGGCCGATGAAACACCATCATCAACGTCGTCATCGCACAGGGAGAAGATGGCCGTCATAGCGCGTTCCTTGTCTTTGATGTGCGCGCTCACAAATACTCTGCTCCCCTCTCTCCCCCTCGCGCGCGCAACGAACTTCTGCCTAACATGGGGAGGTCTCCTGGTCACTCTGATCGCATCTGCGATCAAGTCTCGCGCCTGTAGAGATAATGAGTATGAGAGAGAGACAGGGAGAGAGGGAGAGAGCGAGCGAGAGAGACAGCTGTTCTGAAACACCTGTCGCTCAGCGAGATAGCTCACACACTCTCTCTCAACCCCCTTTTTTTCCTCCTCTTCGCTTTCCCCTTCGCCCCCGCGTCGCCTTAGGGACAGGAGGGGGAAAGTCGTCGTGTTACACGTGATGGGCTGGCAGCCATTCCTCAGCGAGGGTATCCAACTCCTCGCGCTCCTCGCGGGTGAGCACGAGCGTGTCATCCGGGACATCATTTAGCAACAGGAACCGCAAGTTCGACAGCAGCCACCGGACGTACTCCTTGTGCTCCAAGTAGGCAATCCAAGAGCCGCAAAATCGCAGAAAGTCTGGATCCACGCCGGCGTCGAGCATCATGTCGGTGAGCTCCGTCTGCATATCCATTTCCATGTGGCCCAGATATGGCCCATCGTAGCGTAAATGCGTACGGATGTACTGCGTGTCCACGTCGTTGCGGGACAACGCGCCAGATTCGTCCTTGTACGCGCGCACGTTGCGTAAGTGCAGATTGCCCTCCGAGTAGGCGACTGCGAAATGCAGGACGTGCCCTTTCCGAACTACGCACGCCTCGATCGGATACCAATTCACGAAAGTGAGCACTTCGTTTAGCTGAGACGGGTCCGCCAGCTCCACGCGCGCCCAGGCGTAAACGCTGCTAGTGCCAGGTGGGCTACCCGCCGGGGCCTCTCGGATGAAGCCGACACATCCATTCGTGCGCTTGTCGTGCTCGACGCGCCAGCCGGCGATCGGCGGGGGCGGCTTCGTCGCGATTTCGCGGCGCATTTCATCGCAGAGCTCCTTGTAGAGCGCGCGGAAGAGATCGTAGGTGCCCTCGCCATGCGTCTCCCTCATCGTCTTTTTCGTGGTGGTCTCAAAGTCGAAATTGGTGGCGTATCGTTTGTACTCTGTGAAGGCGTCGTCCTGCTCGGCGGCGGCGATTTCTTCATCCGACGACTGTCGAGACGACGAGGAAATTGTTGTCGATGGCGGCGGCGGTGCGGCGGGGGTGGACAGCGTCGCCGCGCTGCTGTCGCCGGACGATGCGGCGTCACGTCGATCATCACTTGTAGACGACGGAGTGGCTTTGCCCTCAGCGGCTGATGGAGCCTTTGGCGACGCGCCTGCCATACGATACGCATACCAAGCGGCAGAGGGCGCCGCATCTCCCGGAAGGTGCCGCAGATGGACCATCCGAGACCGGTTCGGCATGGCCATCATCGTGATGGGCGCGGCGGCGGCCGGAGCGGCGGCCAGAGATTGTCTGATGTCGAGGTAGGATTGATGAACCGCCTTGCGGATAGCGCGGCGGAGCGAATGGGTGGTGGGTCGCAACATGTGACGACGAGAGGGGGCGCTGAGAGTTGGGGGTAACCGACTGGGGCGAAAAAAAGAGAGCGAGGGGGGCGTCTGTTTTTTCCCCCCTCGTTTTCGGCGCAACAACGGGCAGACGGCATTCGTTGACCGAATCGATTGGAGATGGACAGTAGGATATGGGATTCGACGCAAAAAATGCAAACGAAGAAGAACAGCCACCCCCAAGTTTTGACATTCGTTCGTGTTCCTTCTGTTCTGTTGCGTCCACGGTTGTTCGTTGGATGGTGATAAGTCCCACACGACCATCCCCAGCACAGCAACAAAATAACTGCGCGGAAAAGGTGCGGGGGAATGGGTGTGCAACTGGTGAACGCGGCGTTTTCCGTTGCCCACATCAAGCGTTGAGCTGCGCCTCGAGTTCACGGAGGGCAGCGGCATCCTCGTCCTCCTCGTGCACGGGGACCGGAGGAGGCTTCGCGGGAGCGGCCCCTCTGCCGGAGGGAGCGGCGGTCGCTGGAGTCGCTGTCGTGGGCCCCGTCGTTGTGGTGCGACCAATGGGCGACGTGACGACGGAAGGCAAATTGAGCGGTGGGGCGGCGGCCGCCGTGGCCTTTGACTTTCCGGGGTCCACTTTCACCTTGTCCGCCTCCGCCAGACTGGCCAGCTCGTCGAGCAGCTCATCGTCATCCATCGTCGCGTCCAGCGGCTGCGCCAAAGCGTCGGCGACCTCCTTCGCCTGGTCCATCGCTTCGCGCACCTTCTCCATGTCATCCTCGACGGCTTCGGCGTTCATGCCCGCGTTGATGTGGCCTAACTCCGCGCCCGCGCGGCGCTGTGCCTCGAGAATCTCGCGGTTCATTTCCGCCTGCTGCAGCGTGAACTTCATCGTTTCCATGGTCTGTCGTTGTCCCTGAAGCCGGGTCATTTCGTCCTCGTAGAGCTTCTTTCGCTTCATGCACGCGAGCGCTCCGTTTTTGTTGCTTTTTGCCATGAGGTCCTTCGCTTTGGTGATTTCGGCGTTGATTTTTTGCTCTAGCATCGTCTCTTTCCTGTCGAGCAGCTCGATGCTCCGTTCGAGGCCACTGACGCCGTTGGACACGCCGCCAGTGGGGTTCGACGGCGCGAGGCGAGCTACGGGTTTGGCAGGGGCGGCAGCGGGAGGGGCCTGAACCGGTGGGGCGGACGCTTTGGCCGGCTCGTCCTTCGAGAACCACTTTTTGAAAAATGCCATGGGATTAAAACGGTGCGAGCAATAAAAAATAATTCGACGCGACTACGTACGACTTGAAAAAGTGGTCGTCTGCGCTTTCGAGCCGATGAGGTGAAGGGATCACGCAGCTCAAGGCCATTCAACCATCAAATTCCCAATGTTTGCTTCATAATTTTTGCATAAGAGAAAGAGAAAGAGAAATAATCGAGAGAAAAAAGATCCACCGTCGCCGGCGGACAGCAGGGGAAGAAGGGATAGGGAGAAGAATCGAGTGCCAATAACACACCCTAAAAACAACACTCTATCAACAATATTGACGGCATTTAACAGGTGTGCCATTCCGGCCCAATACCTTGACGAGGCACTGGAAGTGGAGGATGCATCTCCCTCCTCCAGCAAGTGCACCAAGGGGGCAATTTTCCCCTTCTTCTTTCCATCTGTGTGGGGTTTTGGTTTACTTGTTTGATCACGCGGAAGACTTGTGCTCTGGAAACGCGGCGATCACGCTATCCCAGGTTCGCGGCTCGATGGTCGCGCACAGCTGCACGACGACTCCGACCACCTCCGTTTTAGGCACGCGCACTTGCTTCGATGAGTCCCGCTCGCGCAAGGTTACGGTGCCGTCAGCCTCGTAGTCCACGGTGACGGCGAAGGGGATGCCAAGCTCATCCACGCGCGCGTACTTCTTACCGATCGCGGCGCCGCTGTCGTCCACGCGGCACGAAATGCCCGCGCGGACAAACTCATCGCGCAACACGCCGACCGGGGCCTCGAGCTCCGGCTTCATCATCAGCGGGAAGATGGCCACCTTCTGAGGGGCGAGCACCGGCAAGAAGGAGAACACGGCACGCTTCTCGTTCTTACCCGACTCGTCGCGCCGCACCCAGTAGGCTTGTTCCAAGACCGAGTAGAGAATGCGGCCGATACCGAAGGAGGGCTCGACGACCGCCGGGGTGAAGTTGCGGCCAGTTTGGCGCTCGTCCTTTTCCACGAACGACACGACCTCGCGCGTGATGTCGATCTTGCGGCCATCTGGCAGCGTCACGGAGCCCTTGGCGCCCGACGCGAGGGTTGCCTCCATCGCCTTGGCCTCAGCGTCGCTCAGGTTCATGATGGCCGCGGTAATCGCGCCCGTGTCTTTTCCGTACGCCTTGCCCATTACACCCTTATTGATCTTCCGGTCCAACACGCGAACGACAATAGGGGTGTCAAACTCCTCGCGCGCGCTGAGCTCTTTGCCGGAGCCGCGACTGTGCGCCGTGAGGTCATACGCGGAGCGGTCGGCGATGCCAACGCACTCGACCCAACCGTAGGAGGTGAGGATCTCCGCGTCCCAGCAGTCCTGGGCGTAGTGTGCCTTTTCGGTGCGACGGTGCTGGCGAAAGCGCAGAAAGCGGACGCCGATTTTTTGCAAAAAGAGGCACGCGCGACCGATGAAGTAGCCGAGCGTTTCGTTGTCGATGGTCTTGGAGGCGACGAGCTCCCCAATCGTGTGCATCGTGGCGTCGGCTCCCACTTCCTGTTGATCCATATTCCAAGCCCAGATTCGAACGTCTGCTACTCGGGAAAACTTCTGATGTCGCTTGTCGGCAGGGTTCAGGAAGTGCTCGATCTCAGCTAAGGTGAACTCGCGGACGCGGAGGAGCGACGCCCGGGGAGCGATTTCATTGCGGAACGCCTGGCCGACGCACGCGCCCGCGAATGGCAAGCGGCTCGCGTTGTTCGAGTCCAAAAGTCGCTTAAAGTTCAGGATGATACCTTGTGCGAGCTCGGGGCGCATGTAGCCCACCTTGGTGCCTTCGGGGCCGATCATGGACTTGAACATCAGGTTAAACGGGAAGGCCGCCGAGAGAGGGTTGCCCTTCGGAGACAAGACTTTAAACTGGTCGACGACCTGCTGGAGAGACTCCAAGGTCATCGATCCCACGTCGTTCTTGAGCTTCTCCCAGTTGGCGACGTCGGTCGCCGGCGTCGTCGCCGTCGCGGTTCCGAGCTTCTTTTCGAAATAGTCTTCCAGGTGCTTGTCCAAGCGGAAGCACTCGCCCGTGGCGGTGTCGCGCGTCATGACGTCATTGAAGCGTTCGACGTGGCCCGAGTGAATGAACACTTCCTCCGGCGTGATGCACGTGCAATCCACCTCGCACATGTTCTCTTCGAGCACAAAATGCTGCCGCCAAAGGCTCAAGAAGTTGGCCTTCATCGCGCACATTGGCGGGCCCAAGTCCCACAGGCCGGCAGTCCCGCCATAGGGATCGAACGCCAGACCGAAGAAAAACCGCCGCAGACAGGTATCCTCGAACTCGGCGCGGGTGAAGTTCGCCAGCTTCGATGGCTGTGTCGTCGCCGCGTTCGGCGAGGTGGGGTCTCGATGGGATGCCGTTGACGTGGCGATCGCCGCGGGGGGAACGGCAGCAGCAGCCATGGCCTTGCGCAGGAGGGGAGAAACAAGCTTGGTCGCGTTGCGGAACGTTAGTGCGAAACAAAAAATGCGCGCGTTGCTTTTTTGGGAAGAGAGGAAAGCCCCCGAAGGTCAATGTTCCGCGAAGATGACGTGAACCGTGGCGCGAGGGCGCGCGCGACACGCAAGATACCTTAAGTACCTAAATGTCTATGTATCCGACAGGCGCGCCACCAGGAGTCGCGGTGAACCCCCCCAAAAACGAACAACAAAGCGGAACGAAACAAAATATTTGTATTTTATCACCTTCGTTTTGCGACAACAAGTTGTGCCCTTTTCTCTCTCTCTCTTTCTCTCTTTTTTTTGTTGTCGATGCGATCGCTGACCGAGGGGACTTGGCCTGCGAGGGGGGAACGAGCTCGGCTCCCTCTATTGTCGCTCTCCCTGTCTCTCTCTGTTCATCTTTCCGCTTTTTGGCTGTTTTGCCCGTTCATTCCCAGAAGTACATTTCCAAGAAGTTCGGGAGAAAGTAGCCGCCTCGCACAGACGTGTGGCCCGGACCGGCGGCCCGCGTCAGCGTCGGGGGGACAAAATGAGCGGAATACGACGTCGAGGCGCTCCGACCAGAGGCGGCGGCGGCGGGGCCTGCATCGGCGGCGGGGAACGTGAGATGGGCAAGGGACCCTGTATGCGACGTCAACGATGCCACCGTGCTTGCCTCGTTGGGTGGCCGCGACGACGCCCTCCCGCGACGAGCCCCCTCCTTGACAAGGATGACGTCACCCTTCGAAGTGCCGATGTGAAACGACGAGCCACCACCACCACTCGCGTCGTCGTTGGAGTCCCTGCCGCCGCTGGGTCCAAGCCACACGATGCTGACGGGGTAGGTGTCCGCTGCGCACACTCGACTCACACCGCCCTCGGCGACGCCGTCGTCCCCGAGGGCGCAGGTCAACAGAAGGCCCCGTTCCTGGGTTCCGATCATGGCGTTGTCATGGCCGAAGCCGACGGCGGTGACGACGTCGTTCACCTCCTCGACCCACGTCAGCGAGGCGTGGCAAGCCGGAGGCTCGGTAAACGACGGCGCCGCGAGATTCCCCGCCGCCCCGACGATTCGAATTTCGCACAGCGCGGCGCGGCTCCCAAGGCCCATGAGCAGCAACAGAGTCCCGTCACTCGAGTACGCGCAGCACGCGGGGAGCTGCTGGGCGGAGAGCGCCGCACCCCGGCTGATCTGGCCGAGGACCGAAGGCACGATAATGACAGGCAGCAAATGGATGAGCCTCGCGGCGGAGTCCGTGGTGGGCTGCAGCACCACGACGGTGCCGCAGCGGTAGAAGATCACGAGCTGCGTATGATCGACGCGCGCGCCGTCCGTCACCCACTGCATGGCAGCGGGGGCGACGTGGGGCGACAAGGCGGTTGCTTGAGTATCCGACGATCCCCCTGGTGTTGTCGTCGCGGAGGGATTCGTGGACAGCCACTGAGGTGACTGGACCGCCGCGATGCCGCAGAGCGCGATGCTGCACACGCGTGCTTTCGGCACTATTGGTATCAAAGTGGACATGATCACTTTCTCTCGCATCAAGGAGATAAACCCCAACACTCGACGGTCGTGGATCGGCATGGGCAGCCAGTCATGGCTGATGATGGGGTCGGTCCCGGCCAAGATGGTGAACAAGAGCTGAAAGCGTGGCTGCGATGACGACGACCCGGCCGCAATACCCTCCGCGGTGGCATTGCTGACCGCACTCCTCGCGGCCAGAGGCGGCGGCAAGTGCCACAGACTGAGCAGTTCGAGCGTCGTTGACGCGCCGGGGTTACTGCTCACGGAGGACACGGCGCTGATGTACGTCCCGACCAGATGCGTCACGGTAGGCACCACGCGCACGCTGGTGACGCGCACGCCCTCACTCAGTAGCGCATGGAAACGGCCGCCGAGCTCTCCCGATGCGGCGGACGACACGGCTGCCTCGCCGTGAATCATGGACAGCATTTGGGGAGGAGGACTATCACCCGTCACGGGAGGCGCTGCCTCCTGCGGCGCGGTGGACGCAGAGGCCGCACGGTGAAGCACGACGACGTGAGCGTCATTGGCGGTGTTCGAGGACGCAGGAATAGGGCGCTTGGGGAGGTCCGTGGTACACGGAAAGGCGCGAAAGAAGTTGGCGACGGCGTTGGTGTTCGCATCGATCGCGGTCGTGGTATCCGAACGCACGATGTGGCGAATTGGGACCGGCGGCGGCGCTGCAGACGGTGTGATGGGTGCGGTACGTCGAGATCGGGGGGTGCGCGATGCGCCTGACGGGGCATCGGAGGCTGTTTTGCTGGATGTTGATTCGGCGGTCTCCTCCTTTGTCGACCCTTTCTTCTTCTTTGCGTCCTTCGACGACGGCGCCGCGAACGGATCGATGGCGGCGGTCGAGAGACCACCCGACGTTGCCTCGGCGGCCAGCGGCGATCCTCCTGCACCTCCGGTCTTCTTCTTGCCCACCGCCGCGGTGGCCTCTTTCGCAGCCAGTGCTGAGGCCATCTTTGCAGTGGCGGCCGCGACAGTCGTGTCCCGCTGGCTGCCGGCGGTCGGCTCCGCTGCTAGCAGCAGGCGTTCTTCTTCCTCGTCGTCCTCTGCAGTGCTGCGGCGCGGCGGTGGGTTGCCCGTCACAATGAGAACCGCTGGAGCGGCGGCGACTTCTTTGGGCTGGGACGAAATCAGCCCGACTTTTTTTCGAGAACTGGATCGCTTCCCCTCGCCTGCTGAGGTGGTCGCGTCAGCTGGCCGCGGTGATTCGGCGGTCGGTTGTGGAGTGGGAACGGCGGCCGGCGGAAGAGGCATTGCCGTGGCCGGTGGTAGCGACGGTGCTGGCCCTTTCGTCGTCGGGCTGCTCATCGCCGGTACAGGGGTCGATGCTATGATCGCGCTGGAGACATCAGAGAGAGACGACGGGGCCGTTAAGGATGGGGACGCTGCCGTCGGCGGAGCCGTTTTTTTCTTACGTTGAGAGTCGCTCTTGGCGCTAGCAGCGTTGTTATTATTCGAATCGCGAGAGGTCGCGCCGGCAGGGGTGACGAGACTGCGAGGCGCCTGTGGTTTCCTCACTGCGGGTTTTTTGCGGCTGCCTCGGCGCGGCGTTGCTTCTGCTGCCGACGACGACGACGATTCTGAGTCGGTGCTGCTGCTCGACGCGGACGAAGGTGACGGGGAGCGCGCGTGCTTCTTCCCCGCCGCCCGTCCCCGCTCGGTCTTCTTCTTTGCTTGCTTTTCTTGCTGCGGTTCTCCAGCGCCGCGAGACTTGGGTGAAGATGTGGCTGCCCTTCTCGAAGGTGACGTGGTGGCGGGGGCAACGATGGGGGGCGGCGGCGGGGAGCGTCCCCGTTTGCGCTTTGCCTCCTCATCGGCGTCGACCGCTGACGACCCCTTCTTCTTCTTAGTGGCCGCCGTGTGCTTCGTCGTCGAGGTTGTGGCGGACCTCCTCTCCTCATCGACGGCCGGTAGCGGAAGCTCCGCGGCGGTTGCGACTGTGGTCGGCGCTTGGATGGCGGTGCTGCGCCTAGGGGACTGGAGAGGCGAAGGACCGGCGGCCGCCGTTTTGCCCCCACCGTCCTCGTGGTCGCGCAAATAGGCTCGCAACGCGTCCAACTCCGATGGGGAGACATAATCCCTGCGCATGGGCGCCCCCATCGCGTCAATAAGTCCACGGCCGCGAGGTGGCGCGCCAAGGAAGTAGAGTGACTTTCGCAGCGCATTACTTGCCCCCGCGAAGCAAGCGATGCAGTAGTCCTTCTGCCCGTCGACGGTTTTGAAGTGCGCCAAGGAAATAAGCTGGAGCGAGCATCCATCGCAGGTTACGTGGCTCGCGTCGGCGTCGACGGACGGTCGCCGCTTATCGCGGTTCAAGCTACCGTCCAGGAGCTTTCCGAGACGCTTCAGCCAATCGGCTCTTGCTTTGGCGGACATAATTGGTTTGGATTGAAGTGTGCGTAAACGAACAACCGCGATCGAGAAAATGATGCGCGTCGGAAATAGGGCTCGCGTACACAACGGTGGAGAAAGCGAGAAAGCAGAGCAGTATTCGCCGTTTGCTTTTTGCTGTCTCCTCTCCTCAAAAACCACCAACAACGGCACATTGAACTGGAGCAACCCGTCCTCAACAACAACCCTGCCGACGCGGGAGGGGGGGAACGAGATTTGCTCGTCGTCGTTGATGTTATGTTGCGGGAGAGAGAGAAAGAGAGAGTTCGTCACGACGGCGGCGGAAAGCCGCGGTGGGGTGCGGAAATTGCGAGACAAAAGCAAAAACAAAAAAATGTGACAGTACAACCAAAGAGAGAGAGCATACCAATTCGTGTGCGTGGTCTCTCTTTCGCGGGGACATGACGGCCAAGGCTTGCCATTAGGACTGGTGTGGCAGGAGGAGGATCCCACCTCCCCCTGGGCGCGTCGTCGCATCCAAACAAAAACCACGTTCCGGTCACCAACACTTTCCCCCCCTGACTGGCTCACGTCGGCCGCGATGGAGAACCGTACGCGGCGGTGCGCTGAACGCGGGATGCCATCTTGGACTCTTCCTCCCGGTGGCGCTGCTGTGCGCGTGACTCCGCCTGCGTCAGGCGCGCTTCTAATAGAGCAAGGTCGTCCGCGTCCTGCTGCGCTCGGCGACGGGCCTCGTCGGCTTCCTTCAGGCGCTGAAGGTAACGCTGCTCTTCTTCTTCTAAATGTCGCGCCATCTCCGAGCGGAGTTGCAGCACCCTGCCTTGGAGTGCGGCGACCTCCTGTTGTTCCTCCTCGAGCGCCCTGCGCATGCGCTCGCGCTCGGTGGCTTGCAGCGACGCAATCCGGACTTCTTCTTCCCGGCGCAGCGTTACGCTTCGAATCGCATCCTCGAGCCGCTCACGTTCGGCAAGCGCAGTGCGTAAGTCCGCCTCGAGCCCTGCGCGGCGTCGCGCTGTGGCTTCCGTAACTTGCTCTTCTCGAGATTTGAGCGTCGAAATTTGCTGCGCGACCTCCGCCCGTCTGCGAGAGACATCCTGCAGGCGCTGCTGTGTTTTAGCTAACAGAACGGAGTGCTTGTCGGCAACACCCTCCAAAACCTCAATGTCGCCCGCTCGCGTCGAAATGTCGATGGACTCAGGTTGAGGCGCGGGTGGTGGCAGGGCGCCGGGCCCCCGAGGTGCCGACGGCATCCGCGGAGGGCTACGATAGCGTGATGGGCTGGAAGCGGCCGCCTGAAGAGGGGGTTGAATTGGCGGCATAATGCTGCTCGAGGCAAAGGAAGCCTGCGCGCTGACACCACCGACGACTCCATTTTCAGTGAGCAGCCCCGACCGCATTTGCGCGATTCTGGGGGCGTTCCGAAGTTCGAGGACGGCGGTGAACATCGTCGAAAAAGGAAACGGGTAAGCGGGGAGAGAATGAACCATTTCGCGGATGGGCAGCACGGAATCGCGACCGATCTCGACGGGCAAGGTCGCTAAGGATATCTCGAACGTGGCCATAACGGGGTCCGTGATGGATGGGCTGAATCCGTTCCTCGAGTGTTTCACCTCAAGGAAGAGCCGTGTGTCCGTCAAGCTCGGGTAGGAGACCCGCTTATGTAGCGGAGGGAGACGCTCCCACTCTGGGGACACGGCGTTCGGCGAGACCGCCGATTCTAACGTGGGCCCGGTTTCCTGGAAGCCGTAGGCGAGGTAGGGCGACGGATTGGTTTCCTGTCCGCGGTTAGCGAGGTGTCCCAGGGCGGCGCGCGTCAGTTGAAACGTGACGTTCGTCACTTGCTCGATGAAGCAGTCAAACGTCAGCGTGCCGTTCACACGCAGCCCATCGCGAACCGTGAGTTCCACGGACGACGGACCGGAGGCGAGAGCAAGCAGATCGATGCGACTCATGCCCAGAAACACGTCGGATCCATACACCTCCAAGAGCAAATACTTGGCCACCAGCACGTCGATGTTCGGAGCGTGGTAGTCGAATTTGATGTCCAGCGCCCACATGGGGGCCATGCTTTGCCCATGAAAGTACTCGGTGTGGAAGGGTTTGCCGTCGAAGTTGCCACGCACGCAGAAAGGCGCCGTTCCTCTGGTATTGACGGAGCTCGCTTTGAAGTTACACAGCCGGACTTTGAACAACTGCAACAACGTGCTGGACGACATCGGAAGAAAAATTGATGAGAGTCGCTGGGAGAAAAAACTGCGACTGCAGCGATTCGAAAAGAGAGAATAAAAGAGTGTGCTCTGCCGTTGGTGAGCTGTTGGTATCTCTCAAAAAGATTTCGACATTTCCGCGTTATTTCCTAGGATTTTGGATAGTCAAGAGATCACTTCGGGGAATTTTGGACCCGACGGGATAGAGCTGAACTAACTACTCAAAGGTGACCAGCACGTCCGTCACGGGACGCAAACAACTGGGGCAGAGCGACGTCTTCTTGCCGCAGTCCATGCACATCAACTTATGGCCACAGGGCACAAAGGCGACCGCCACAGGTTTGTTCCGGCATTCCAGGCAATGATGCTCCGAAACCAAGACGGACGACGTTGGCTGCCTCACGAGATGGAGTGCAGGGTCACCCGCTTCCGTTGGGGCGGGCGATGCGGTCACTTTAGCCGCCGCTGCGGTTTGTTCGGCAGCAGCGGCTGCGGATTGTTCGTCCTGCCGGCGCTGCCGCATACGTAGCGCGCACACCTCCTGATGCGAGTCGAACACGGTTGGGTGGATGATGTGCTTGCAGCTGCGGCAACGCGACAGCTTATCCGTCTTGGCGATCCGAAGAACCGCCCGTTTCGGTCCGCGGCACATCGGACAGTCAACGACCGTCGCGGCGCAGCGCTCGCAAAGCGCGAGGTGACCGCATGGGACAATGGCGTGGGACTTCTCGGCGTCCATGCACACCACGCACGGCTCGCCCTCTTCCTCGACCGCGTTGCCAAAGTTAGGACCCACCCCCCCCGGCGGAGAGGATGACGCGGCGGCGGGTGACGAAGCAGCCGACGACGACGCCGTTGAGGGATCGCCATGGCTGGCACCGTGGGGGTGACGAGACGGGGGAGGGACGGCTGCAGCGGCGGCGGGGGCTGCGCCGTACGTATTTCTCGCGCCCATCGACTTTCGATAGGCCGTTCGGCACGTCTCTTCGTGTCCGGTAAGCAGCGCCGCGTTGATCTCCTTCGAGCAGTATTTGCAGCGCTGAGGACCGCTAGGAACAACGGGCATCGTGGCGAGCGGCACATGGGCGCGTTGGTACGTGCGCTCGCCTTCATCTTTGCAGCAGCAGCAGCCCATCGGTTTGGACAGCTAGGTGTAGTGTATGTTGTTGTAGTAAGCGGTTGGCCCACTTTTGTGTGGGTAGCGAGAGAGAAAGAGAGCGAGAGGGCCACGAAAGGGCATTTCGGAAGAGTCGTCGTGAGGGAGGTGGGAAAAACATTATCCTTGCTACAACTACTATGCCGACTAGGCTGGCGAGGCGATCCCATTTCTTCTGGTGTGTGGCTGCACCTGTGTCTTTTGACGCACACCCCACACACCGCAGTGAGGGGTCACAAGGCGATGTCCTCCTCATCCGTTGCGGTGCCCTTGACCGAGGACGTGAGGCACCTCTCCGCCCCGAGGCGGATGGCGATGACAGCCGCGAGCATCTGCTGCTCGGCTTCCCGGGCGGATTGCAGCAAGGAGCGCGCCTCCTTCAACGCGTGACTGCGCCCGGTGTTGTCTCGCAGAGATGATGCCTCCGCGCACTGCCTCAATAGAGCCAGCGCGTCCCTGGCCATCACGACCACGACAGGCGGCTGCAAGGTGGGGCCTCCACGGGTGTCGTGCTGCTGGGAGGCCACTCCCGAGGAGGAGGCGCCCATGTTCTGTCCCACATCGAGTGGTAGCCGGTCAACAGCCATTCTAGGTCAAAGAAAGACGCGGCTCGCGCCAATATGATGGATGAGGGAAGGAAGGAACGAGAGAACAATAAGAGAGAGAGAGAGAGAGAGAGGGGCACGCCAAGGATGACGTGACCCCCCGGCTTTTGGTTCTCTTTTTTCTTTCAATGAATGAAGGATCGCAAGGAAGGAACGGAACACAACAACAACAAGGCTTGTCGAACAACGTAACATGTGTGGGAGTGGGCCCACCCCGACAACCGCCGCCCACTGCGCATCTCCATTTGTTTTCCCCACACATTTCTTCTTGATACAAGGCCCGCGATATGGCGAAAATGGACCCCTGTCGTTTTTTTGGGGGGTCGAAACATAACGCCTCCTGCGTTTCAGGGGAGTGATTCCGGAACCTCACTCGTCCTCAAAATGGACCTCTACGCTCAAAATGGACCTCTACGCAATAGTCTTTTACCGTTTTTTTCGTTTGTCAGTTTAACGCTTTCAAGCATTAGCGCGACGTCCACGGGGGTACGGTCGCTCCTCAAGCACAACTTTTTCCACTTGTTCTCTCCCATCCCTCCATCCAGGTTTCTCGACAAGGTCGACTGTGTCACCAGTGACTCCCATTCCAAGCTGGTTTCGTTGCTGTTTTTTTTTCACGCTGGTGGGGCGGCAGCAGCTGCTGCGGTGCCTTTGTACGCCGCTTCTAAATCCGCCAAGACGAGCTTGTTCATCCCCATCATCGCAGCGATCGCGCGTCCACGACCGGCCTCGTCCTCCCCGCCGAGATAATTGCCGATGCCATCCGGCACAATCTGCCACGAGACGCCAAACTTGTCCACCAGCCAGCCGCAACGGCTCTCTTCGCCGCCGTCCTTGAGCAGTGCCATCCAGAGCCGGTCCGTTTCGGCTTGGGACGTCGTGCTGACACAAATGGAGGCCGCAGGGGTGAGCTTGTAGTTGGGGCCGCCGTTCAGAATCTCGAAGGGAGCACCGTCCAGTACGAACGTCACCTTCATACCTTGGTCGCCCGTCACGCGAGAGTTGGGCAAGAGGGAGACGTACAAGTGGGCGGCTTCGCTGCCCTTGTCGTTGAACCAAAGACACGTCGCGACGCTCATGGTGATTTCTTGAAGGTGGGAGAAAAAAAATATATTGGAAAGACAAACGAGAGATAAAAAAAAACGTGAACAACAAAACAAAGGAGGACGATACGATGGCGAAAATCAGACCGATTTGGGGGGGGGGGGGGGGGGGGGGGGGGGGGGGGGGGGGGGGGGGGGGGG
>ERZ1292630.1809-Hain-H41-02um-R3-1809-length-20426-cov-8_pt1 | contig 20426 bp, 4 predicted proteins | sample MGYA00564408_ERZ1292630 | MGnify/ENA primary metagenome ERZ1292630 (study PRJEB36523, sample SAMEA6512641) | groundwater metagenome | collected 2019-01-08 | study: AquaDiva: Metagenomics assemblies of 32 groundwater samples
TCTCTCTCTCTCGATTCAACGTCAACGTCCTCTTTTGGACAGCAATGGTAGAATGGAATAGTCAAGGCAGGCGACCCTCCTCAGTGGTGCTCTCAAAACGGGTCTCCAAACCGCCGATGTTTCAATAGATTCCCTCAGTTTGGAAGCATCGGCCCTCCGAATTCTCTGCCTTCCCCGCGAACGAAGGCAAGCAAAAACATGTCCGTTCTTGCCGTTCCGTTCTTCCCTGTCTTTCCAGAGGTTTATCCGCCGGGCTGAGTATTGCGTTGGAATCCCATCACCTCCGTATGTCGACCCACGTCCCCAGCGGCGGCGACGCAGCTGCCCCGACCGCGGACGAACGCATCGAGGCTGAAGTACAACGTCGACTTGCATACGCGAGGAAACTGGAGGAGGCGCGGCAGGCGCAACGAGCAAAGTCTCACCTCCACCCCGGAGGGGGAGACACGCCCACTGCTGCATTATCGGACCACGTCGGGCACGAAGCAGGAGGAGGCGCCGCTTCTCCTGCGGCCATCGTGGTGTCACCTTCCTCTACCGTGTATCACGCAGACGACGATCAAGTGGGAAGATTGCGCGATGAGGTAAGACGGCGAGCCGTCGCCGAGGCAGAAATGGCGGAAAATGCACGCGCCGAAGAGGCGCGCCGCCACCAGGAACAGTTGCGAACGCAAGCCGAGGAGGCGCGCCGCCACGAAGAGGAGGCCCGACATGCCGACGAAGCGGAACGGGAACGCGAACTGAGTGAAAGACAGCGCCTCGCCGACGAAGCACGGCAAGCGGCACTCGAACGGGAAGCAACGCAAGCGCAAATTGAGCGCGAAACGCAGCAAGAACTGGACAACGCGATGGCAGCCCGCGCTGCCGACGTCGTCGCGAGTCAGAACGAAGCTCGACGCCGCATGGCGGAAGAGGCGGCTGCCGTCGCCGCTGCCGCCGCAGCGCAGTATGAGGCACTTGTCATGCAGCTGGTAGCCGATGCCGATGCGGATCGATTGGCGATAAGCCGAGCCGTGGACGCCGCCAATGACGTCCTCGCCGCAGAACAAATCCGTCTCGCCGAAGAGTGTCGCATCGAGGCGGAGGTGCAACGCGCCATCGCCGACGAAGAGGATGCAGCCCGGCGTGCGGAAGCGACGAAGGCTGCCGAGGAAGCGCGCCTCGCGCAGGTCGTCCGGCTCGAGCAGGAAGCCAGATTGGCCGAGGAAGCCCGCATCGAAGCCGAAGTGCAACGTGAACTGCAAGAGCAGCAGCGCGTCGAACAGGCCACTATCGCCGAGCAGCGTCGTATCGACGCCGCGGCGCGACTGGCAGCCGAGTTGGAGGAAGCACGCATCGAGGCGGAGGTTCAACGCGCGTTGGCAGAGCAACGCGCCCGCGACGAACACGAAGCCAGAATCGCTGAAGAGGCTAGCTTACTAGAAGAAGCGAGAGTCGCAGAGGAAGCACGCATCGAGGCGGAAGTGCAGCGTGCCTTGGCCGAGCAGCAAGCGAAAGTCGACGAGGAAGCACGACGGGCAGAAGAGGAACGATTGCTTGCCGAGCAACTCAGACTTGCGGAAGAAGCACGCATCGAGGCCGAGGTGCAACGAGCATTGGAGGAAGAGGCCCGTGCCGCGGAGCGCGCTCACGTCGCCTTTCTCCGTGCGGCTGAAACCTCTCGAGCCAGCTTGGAGGAGCAGCTCGCCGAGCAGCATTCCATTGACAGCAACAAACTCCTCGCCGAACATGCCGCCTTGCTCGATGAAGCGAAGTCGGCGGCAGGTACGGAGCGCGCCGACATTCGGGCGGCTGCAGCGAAGAGGGAGGCAGAAGCACGGAAACTAGATATGGAAGCGCGCATTCGCCAAGAAGTCGCGAAACGCTTAGCGCTGGCAAAGTCGACTGCCGCCGCTACGTCGCCGTCGTATTCTACTTCGGTCAACAGCACCGCCGCTGCTCCGGTCACTAAGCCTAACGAAGCCAACGACGAAGACAGGGAGGCTCAACGTGTGACGGCAACCGTCTCTCTGGAGAAGAAGGCTTCAACGGCAGCCGCCGGCGTCGTCCCGACGGCGGCAACGGCGACCGCTACGCCCGCAGTTGGGGTAAAGGAAACCCCGTCGGGGCCTACAGCTGTACTTTCAGCCGAACAGCGGCTCGCCTTGGAGGTGGAACGCCGCTTGAAGGAGCGCATGAAGCAGGCCGCGCCGGTCGCCACTGCGGTTGCGACAGCGGCGGCGGCCGCGGCCACGGATGCTATCGTTCGCAACACCACTACCGCCGCGGTGGGGAAGCCGCCTCTGGCGACCACCGCGGCATCGGCGTCGGCGACCCACGTGAGCGACACAACGCCGAGTCCGCCGCCTCGCTCCGTGAGCCACGCGGCGGCGCAGATGCTTCAAAACACGGCCATTGGCATCGTGACGTCGGCCGCCGCTCACGTCGCCTCGCAGCCATCAAACGTCCGGCTGTTCGGATCCAGCAGCGTAGCGGCATCATCGTCGCCCGCTAAGCCGTGGCGCGATGCGCCCTCCGTGAGTTCGATGGCATCGCCGGGGAAGAACGAGGATGAAGAGAGCGACGCGGAGGAGACGGGAAGTTCGACCAGCCAAGCCGAAGACTGCTTGGACGCCTCCGAGGCCGAGGGTTCGGATCACGATTCCGACACGGACGCAGTCGGCAGCGGTCGACCCCCCACCGTGTCGGCTCTATTCGGCAACCACGCGGCTATCACCAAGGCTGCCTTAGACATCAACACGTCGGTGGTGTCTGGGAGACGCGCAAGCAGCAATAAGCGCTTGGTCTACTTCGTGGTGGACGACTGCCCTTTCGAGGCCTATCAGGATGCCATGAAGCGGCGATACTCCTCGGCGTCTCGCGATACCTATTGGTCCACCGGAGGGGGGGAGCCGCCGTCGGGCGGCGGGAGGGACGGACGGGCGGTGGGGGCCACGTCGGTGGCGACCTACGCCACGCGACAGGAAGACGGAAAGTGCACCGGCCCACTGCCGGCAGAGGAACGGTTTTCCCCGACCCTCACGCATCACGCCATTCTGCTCGGGTACTTTGCCAGTAAGCAGTACCTCGTTTTAAAGCAAAGCAGTAGCGGCGCGGTCGGAGGGGGCTTGACGACCTCGTCGACAGTCGCCCTCGTCAGCAGCGCCTCGTTCGCCACGCAGGCGGCGGTGGCGGCGCAACCGTCGGTGGTTTTCACCGCAGGGGTGCGCGAGTATCGAAACCCGTTGGTCCGAAAACGCCCAGCTCGTGGACGTCAAGCGCATGAAGCGGTGGTGCACTGGGGCGGGAGCGATGAAGCCGCATGTGCGCCACTTTCGCTCGACGCGCGCAAGCTGACGTACGAGGCGGACGTGGCTGTCGTCACTCAGGATGGGAGCGCCCAGTCGTCCTGCTCTCCCTTCGCCGTCGACGCATCCGTCGAAGGCCTCATCGACGCGGCGGCGACCACCGATGCCGCCAAAGCCGCCCTCGAGGATCCCTCCAACGTCACGGCGCCGCTTCGAGCGCTGCACTGCGCCGCCAATCGGCTACCGTTGTGCGATCCGATTCACCTCTTCATCAAAGCCAGAGGCCTGCCGCTCAATACGGTCATCGGCAACGGCGGTGGCGGGAGTGGGGCGGCGAAGGGAGGAATCAACGCCGCGTCTCCGGGCGGGACGGGACCTTCCAGCGGCACCTCGAATCGGGCGGCGACGACCAGCGGACTTTGGTGCGGAGACTACGACGCAACCAACAAACCCATTCCGGCGCCTCCCACATACACCGGCGGTATCCTCACTCGCTTTGAAATTACTCAATTCACGACGCAGACCCACGCGAAATTCGGTGCAGATTGCGACCCGCTCTTCGGCACGGCGGCGCCGTATCTCGTGAACGGCACGTCGCTGACGAAAATTGGGGAAACATTTCATTTTTCCAACGGCGGGGCCACACCGTTCTTGCCCGGCGTGCGCGTCCACGCCGCGCATCAGTTCAACCAAGCCGTGACGTTCATCCCATCGGAGCTGAGGTACGCGAAGCTCATCTGGCTGATTCGCATCTTCCGCTTGTGTCCGGACGAAGGGGAGCCCTGGGTCGACGTTTATTACCGCCCGACGCGCTATAACAGCTCGAACATTTCGAGCTACCGCCAGAAGACGATCACGAACGCGTCGGTGATGCTCAACGCAACGGGCACGTCGCGACTCCTATTAACGGAAGTGGGCTGGACGTCGCTCAAACTGACAAACGCTGGCCGACTTTTAGAGGGCGAAGGCACCCTGGACAAGTTGTACATGTCGCCAAAGAACACGAGCGACGCCACCCTAGCTGAATTCGTCACGAACGAAATGAAGCGCGACAAGACACTATACGTGTGCCCCATCGATCTAAAAATTCGCATCACGGACGTCTCGAAGCACGAGTACTCGGTGCCGCACAGCGGACCGAACACCTCGCCTATCGAGGAGGAGTCAGTCATCATGTTGCAGGACGTCGAGAAGCTCGGCGCGGCGCGGATTGCCTATCGGCACCTGGCCTGCATCGTTCCCTACCTCAACTCAGGATGTTTTAAAAGTTACACGAATCTCTTCTACGTGCGCCTCGAGGCGCTCAATCTTACGAAGCTCGTGACGCGGGCGACGGGTCCGATGAAGTCCTTCGTCGTACGCGTCACCTTGAAGGAGATCGATGATACGCTGGAAGCCGGCCAGCTTGGACTTAACAACGCGTATCAAGTTTGGACGAGTGGCAGTCTGTGTGACCGATGTCACTGGTCGGCGGTCACGTTCGGCGAAAAAGACGTGCAGTTCGCGGACGAGTTTAAGTTCCAACTACCACTGGTCCTGACCGAACGGCACCATCTGGTATTTCACGTGTTTAGCGTGTGGCTCAAGCCAGGACAGCCCACCTTGACGCCCGTCGCCGTGGCCGTGTTCCCCATCTTCGCCAAGGCGACCGTGGTCGTCCAGGAGCGCATCCGCATCCCCGTCGCGAATATCGACGTGGCACGCACGTGCGGATCCGGGTACCTGATGGGCATGAGTCAAATCCCACCATCTGCCTTCGTTTCTGGTGGCGAACCGATTTTGAGTTTCTCGACTAGCATGAGGTCCACCGTGTACGCACTCAACGCGCCTTTGGCGGCCAACTTAGCGCGGCTGCCGCTGATCTTGAATGAGTGTGTCAAGGGTGGCTACAGCACGGACCCGCCCTCAGCCTCCTGGTTCCGCGAGCGCTGCGGCGACATGGTGATGTCAACAGCACCAGGCGCTGCCGACAACCTCGTCACCGCCCTGTGTCAGACGTTGGTGCAAGACACCCCAGTCGCCGATTCGGTGGCCTTTTTTCCAGCGCTCGTGTCGTCACTTCTGGCGATCGTGGCCGCGCCGTCTCGGACAATTGGCATTGCCGCTCGTGTGGCGGCGCTGAAATCCTTCGTCGAGCTCGCGTCACGCGTTGAATCGTTGGAGCAAACGACGATTCAACGAGCTGCGGCGGCAGCAAACTACAGTCCGACGCGCGGCGGCGGCGGGTCGCCGCTCACCAAGGTGGGAGGCGGTCGCCAGGCGACGACGCTCCAAGCGTTGCTGTACCACTTTTTCACCAACGACTTGCTCTTCGATGGGGGTCAGACGTTTTTTCCCGTCGCGGAGGCGTTGGCGGAAGTGCTGGAAGCTGATTTGCGTGTCACGTGCGCCTCCAACGCTGCCGTATCGTACCTCAAAAAGCTCGCCGATCTCAGCTGGTTCTTCATGGACTTCATTTTGAAGTCACTGTACGTTCGCGGGGGAGGCAGGAGCAGCGGGCTGGAAGCGCCCCCCCTAACGCCGCAGCGCTCGTCGTCCACCTCCAATGGAATGAAGCCTGCCTGGACTGGGCACGCGGTCTCGCCGTCATTCTGGAAGATCGCGGCCTCGCTGATCACACAGCTCGTCATCCGCTTCCTCAAGACCATTGCGGGGACGACCCCGATGGTGTGCCGCATCGCCATCTTCGTGCGCAACCTCCTGCTGGCGAGCGACGGCAACGGCGGGGCGCTCCGGTGCATCGTGTCCCTCTTGTCCGCGCTGGAGCAGCACACCTCGCCCTCCATGGTGCAATCTGCGACGAAAATGCTGCTCGAAGCGGACCAGCTGGTTGCCTGGTCCCTTCCCAGCCGCCGTAGGCTCACGCCGCGCTTTTACCTCCGCGCGATCCTGACCGTCGTCGTCCCGCAGCTCGTGGGTACTACGCGGGACATTCGGTGGGGCGCCGCGAACACGCTGATGACGTTCCTCGCTCGAACGGGCGCTTCCGACCTCTCTGATGCGCACGTCACGGCGCTCGCATCGGCGATGTTTCCTATCATCGTGGCCGTCGGTGCCGATTACGATCAACTGAAAGTCACCATGGAAAAGCAAGCCGCGTCCATCACGACTGGGTCCACCGGAACGTTCGACAAGCGAATGCTGCTCGTGAATATTGTGTGGTTGCTGCATCGTCTGCCACGGCACGCGTGGCGCGTGTGGCTGGCCGCCGCGAATCCCGTGGTACTCCGCGGGATCCTCGTGATGCTCGCGGACGCCGCTGCCGTGTTTCGCACGACCTTCGCTTCAATCAAACCCGCGCCGGGTAAAACCTCTGATTTTCCGGACGCAACGTCCTGGGCGCAACTTTGCAATACGGTCGCCGTGGTTTGCGCGCGGACCCTCGCCTACGTGTTGCAGGATCACGCGCCACAGCTTCGAACGGTTAGCGTCGAAAAGTCATTGCCCTCGGTATTTCCATTTTTCTCGCTGCTCGACGGGGTCTGCAGCCTCGCCGTCCCGACGGTCGCGTTGCAATTGTCCGCGGCGCTGTATCTCTCCGTAGCACGCGCTTTGATCCCGGAAATCACGTCGGAGCGCGCCCGAATGCTGCCTGGGATGGTGTTGCTGTGCACCCGCATGATGACCTCCATGTCCCCCTCTGTGCGAAGGACAGCTGCCTACAGCTTCGCGGACTTGGTTTTCGCCTTCGCGGCGACTCATCACAACTCCGTCGAGCGTCTCAGGCAACCGTTCACAACGGCCGTGGTGACTGTCGCCGAAGCGCCCCGGCGAAGCATGCAGCAGTCCCTACAATGGCTCACCGAGGCGTTTGACGTCGCCAAGGCCGTGCTTGCTTCTTACGTCAACCTGCCGGACGGCGAGTCGGCATTCCGTGGGAAACTGGTGGCGGTGCAGGCCGAATGGGTTTCCAGGCACCACCGAACCATTGCCGCGGTGGCGGTGACCGCCCAGCCGCCGTTGGCGACGTCGTCTTCCTCTGGAGGGGTGCCCCCCGCGACGCCAACGACACCGTTCCACGCGTCATCCCCGCTTGGAAGCTCGATCCATTTTAGGACCGGTGGCCCATGCAGTGTTCGACCGTTCGTCAACCTGCCGTCCGGAATGCTGCAGTCCGCGTCGTTCTGCCAAGACGCGTCCCCCCCCGCGTCGTCCACCTGCTACGGCGGCTTGTCGGATGAGTTCGACGCCTTCACGACCACCGGATTGGAGCTGTTCTCAACGGTCGTCCGATTGCAGGTGGACGCGTCGCTTCGTTATCCCGCCCTGAAGGGGCTGGCATACGCCGATATCGTGAAAACCTTCCTGCGACAAAAGTCGGTCAAAGAGGTGGTCAAGTGGCTCGGTCGGTTACACGATCTGCACCGGAGCAACGGTGATAACGTTGAGGCGGGTGCCGTGCTCATCCTCCTGGCGGGCTTTGGCTACCGTGTGACGCAGTTCTACTACATGAAGTACGGCGGCGGGCCCGGTGTATTCGCGGAATCGCCGCTGACGCACCCTCTCCGTCATGCCGGCACGCCGCAACCGAAGCTTCCGAGGTCATTTTTCGAAAGAATTTTTTGGCATGATTACGTTCGTGCGTTTCCCGATTTGCCCCTGGTGTTTCCGGATGTGGTCATCGCGGGCATCGTCGACGAACTCACCGCCCTTCCTGAAGAAAAGTGCTTCACTGTCGAGGGTCAAACAACGATGGCGAAGGAAGCCGCCGAGTGGTACGGAAGAGGCAGCCACTTCGAGTACGCGATGAACGCGTTGCGCATCGTCCAGGAAATCGTGCACGCCCGAGATGACTTCAAGTCGACTGCCGTGGTGGTCGAAGCGCTCATGAAGTGGGCCAACGGCATTACCGGGGGATCCAATTCACGGCGGCTGGCGTCGCGCTATTACTACGTGACGGCGGTGTTTTCGGCGCTCGCGGCTGAGCAGTACCGCCGGAACAACACGCTCGTCGCTTCGGCATCGACCCCTGCTGGCGACGAACGCTCTTCGGCGTCCGCTACCCCCAAGTTTCAATACGTCTTTCGCTGCCGGTTGGACTACGACGTCACGACGTTCGCCCGGACGATGCGGGGCATGATGGCCGCGATGCTCAATTGCACAGAGGACGCCGTGGCGGTCGACCTGAATGGGGGAACCGCTCAACCTAAGAAAGGCGGCGGCGCCATGCAGCACTGCACGCTGGTGGTGTACGAGGTTCAGCCCTTCTTCGAAGAGGGCGACCCCCGGGGGTTGCCCAACGCCAAGATACAAGACCGATACTGCCACATTTCGACGTTTCAGTATGCGATGCGGGTGACGGACCCCGGGGAGGCTCCGCGCCCGCCGCCAATGACTCGCGCGCAAGCGCAAGCGCTCTCGTCCGCGGCGCGTTCCCTGGACGTGGCGAAACAGCGCCTGAAGATTGTCGCGCATCGACTCGATCGTTCGTTTCCCAGCTACACGCTCGCCATTCCTGTGTCCGCATCGTCGGAAACGTCCTTGGATCCGTTTCAGACCTGTCTTGAGACCCTACAGCAGCAGTCCGACCGCGTCGAGGCGATTGCGTTGCCCTTTTCTTCACCCGCCGCGAAGGCCACCAACAGCCCCTCTTCGGGAGGGCCAACCGCCGCGGCATCATCGTCGTCGCCGCCGTCCCCGCCCCCGCTGCCCGTGCCACAGGCAAACGGTTTGATCCAAGAGCTGTTCCTTTCGCTCACGCCGCTCGATGTGCACCCCGCGGGGTACTATTTTAAGGAAGTCGTCAAGGTCTTTGGGCACCGACGCATTGTCCACGCAGCGCTGCTGCACTTCCTGGGCTGTGTCAAAGCGCGGCTCGAGCGTGCCTCCAACGTGGCGGCCGACTACGCGGAGCGCTACGCGGCCGTGTTCAAGGCGACCATTGATCTCGAATGCGCGTTAGCGGAAGCGGAAAGCCGCCTCGAACCCGAGAAGCCGCCCACCGAGGACGAGGGCGAATATGACGACGGCAGTGACACCTCCGAGGAGCGACGTCGCCAACTCTCTTGCCCTTCGACCGACAACCACACCGATACCGCGCTGCCGTCCCCTCTCTTGGCAACGGCAGCCAGGGGGCCGTCCAAGGAGCGGGGAGACGACCAGACCGGCAGGGTGATGACTCCGGCCGCTGCCGCCGCCGCTCCGCCGGGTTCGGGTCGTCAGCCGCCTACCGGACGACCTTCCTCGACATCCACCCGTTCTGCGATCACCGTATCAGGCACATAGAGAGGGCACCGTTGCTTTGAAGGTACGCTTTGTGTCTGTCTGACCCCTTTTTTGTGCGGAAAATAGACGTGGTTCCAAAGTCCAGCGCATTTGGTGATGCAACGCGTCTGTTTAGAATGTCGATCTTGGTGTGTGCCTGGTCACTTCTGAACCCGCGGAAAGCGTACAACGAAAGGGGCATTCCGAAACCGAAATCATGTCGACCCTCAACGTGGTGGACAGCACGGCGGTCGTGAGCATGCCGAGTACTTGGAACGTGCAGAAGCAACGCAGCACGACAGTCTCGCAGACGATGTCGATCGCGACCGTCGAAACCGACGCTCAAACAGACATATCCGCACTTGCCGTTTCTGAGCTCCTTGAAAAAGGTGAGGGCACGGATCGCACAGTGGTGCCGCAAGCGAAGATGACCGACACCGGCACGTGGATCTACAGCGGTGTCACCGTGGACAACAACGACCTCGCCGCCTTCATGAAGGAGAGTGTGGACGAGCTGAGGCCCGCCCTCATCGCCAACGCGAAGTCGACCGCTTTTGACAATTACGAGCCGTCGTGGAAGCCGCGTCGACAGGACGTCAGTCTCATCGCCACCGTGTCGCCCCCCGCGGTGGTGGCCGATCGGCAGGTAACGGCCATCGCCTTCAACAGCAACGCGACCTACGTCGCGGTTTCCTACGCCCGCGTGGATATCGCGAGCTGGTGCCAAGCGAAGGGCCACGTGGCCGTGTTTAACGTGGCACAGCTATTTTCAATGACCTCCACGGCGTCATCGACCGCCAAGGCGTCGCCCGGCGATGCGGCGGCGGCCGTGACCCCTGCCGAAGGAGTACGGACGGTGACGGACGCCGGTGTGGCACCCGGGACGCCGTTCAACGTGCTCGAGGCCGACTCGTATGTCACAAGCATTGCGTTTCATCCGGCGAACCCGACGGTCCTCGCGGGCGGTAGCTACAACGGTGAAATCATCCTTTGGAACCTCGCGGAGGAGCGGGCAAAACCGGTGTCGTCGACGGGCTGCAGCAAGAGTCCCCGGGAGCCGATCTTGCAACTCAAGTGGTTGCTAAACCCACGTGAGATGAGAGAGCAGCACCGCTTCGTGCTGTGTTCTGCCTCAGCGGACGGCAAAATTCAGTTCTGGACTCCCTCGAACAAGCTGGCTGACCCTTTATCCGGGTACGAAGTGCAAAACCGCAAACGCGTCGTTCTCGGCGTGCAGAGCATGTCGTTTGTGGCGTCCGGCTTTGGCCCGAAGTCGGTTCCCGGTGTGCAAAACGTGATGTTGTTAGGCCTGGAGAGCGGCGATGTGTTCAGGACGAAGCCGGGGAACACGATCGGCGGTGCGGTAGCGACCGCGGGAACGGGCGCCGCCGCGCCGTCGACCTCGTCCAGTGGTGTGCTGGAGGTGGACCACTTTGAGCCGCACCGTGGGCCCGTCCACGGCATCGACTGCAGCCCATTTTTTAGAAATCTATTTCTCACCGCTTCTTCCGATGGTGCGATCCGCCTCTTTTCAACGCTGGAGCGCGCCGCGCTGCTCGCGCTCGAGCCATTTTCCGACTCGCGCAGCTACCTCTACGGGGCTGCCTTTTCACCGGCGCGACCCGCGGTGATCGCCGCGATTAGCCGCTCGTCGCACCTCGTCATTTACGACATGCTGGAGTCTAAGGCAAAACCGGTGCTCACCGTGGAAGCGGGAGTCGATGGTGCCGCGGCGCTAGCGATGGCGTGGTCTAGGGCGCTTCCCGACTTACTCGCGACTGGTGACGCGAAGGGAAATGTCCGGCTTTGGCAGCTTTCTTCCCAATTATGCGAACCTGTGGATCTTGAGCGTGCGGCGATGGCGGCCGTCACCGCAGGAGGGGCGGCGGTGCCCAGTCCAGCAAGCGGCGCGGCAAGTCCAGTGACCCAAGCGCTGCCCGCGGCGGCGTCGGCCGCGGCTGGCGCCCCACACATGGCGCCGATGAAGGCCATTTTCGGAGTCTGCTGTTAACCGGAGGGGGGGGGGGAGGGAAGAGAGGAGTCCACTCCGCGTCACTTTTTTGCCACCGACGCCCATGGGGGCTATCATAGATATTACGCAACAGTTGTGGATTTGTGTGTGTGTGCGCGCTCTCTCGTCTTCCGATGAGGCCACCGGCGTGCCTTGTGCCCCCATGTAGACAAGTACGTCATCCTCCCAAGGGCGGTTTGGGTAGAGGTACAAGGGGACAACAACTTCGTGTGTCCTATCCCCGGCCTCTCGGTTGTTGACAGCCGCGCATAGCGATGGAAAGTTGTGATGGAGGTTGCGCACCCGCATGCTTTGTCCTCTCACGTACAGCATAACTGCATACTTCCGAGTCAAATAGACATCCACCCTTAATGCAGAGAGGGCGAACTCCTCGCGCCTGGCCGCGGACCGGCGGCCCAGCAAACAGTGACATTTCACCCCCAGGTGTGTGCATTTCATCAAACCTCACGTTGCCGCTCACCGCGCCCGACGTCCTTCCTTCCCCCGTGGGCCGTATTTTTCTCTTCTGTTTACTAACCCGCCTCCAAGGAATTCGATTGCTTTACCGAAAACACCGACGTGTGCCCCACGCGCGCATCATCGTGTTATGGACACATGGCAGGCCAGATACCGAAAGGATCGGCGCACGGCAGCGCAGCATCTTTTTCGTCCCGTCGTGGTGGCTACTCACTCACATTTGTCGGTGCGCGGTTTCCTCAATCGCCGTTTCGTTGTTGTCTCCTTCTGTGTAAACGACAGGGGTGTGAGCGACACACCAACAGCCACCACACCAAACTTACGCGTCAATGAGGGTGCGAGATTTTTGCGGCACGTCGCCACGACTTCCAGCCACAGCAAAGCAGTAGGCGCCGTCCGTCAATAGTGCATCACTGCGAGCGGGATCACGCGCCCGTGTCCTCCAACTGAACCGGACAGATCACCATCCGTGAACCACCTGCCGCTCTCTGTTTCTTACCAAAGAAGGGAAAAAGAGCAAATGTCGCTCGACCGTAGCGCCTCATCGATTCCACCCGTCTTGTCAGTGGCAGCAGGCGTCGATGCGGTAATCACAAGGCTGAAGGCGACGCAGGAGCACGAGTTGGCCTTGATGCACGGCTACGCGAGGGATTACTCTCACGCCTGTGCTGCATGGACGACTTCTGTCCTGGCACCGTGGATTTCCAACGTGGACTTACCCATGTCCGTCGACGAGCCTGCTGCGGCCGCCTCCCGAACAGCGGCACTTCGCCCACTTCGCGGGTCGGACATCGTCGCCGAAGCGCCCTCTTCATCTGAAAGTCGTGGCGAGTCCCTCGAGTTGGGACGACGGAGTTATTTTGCCGACTGCCCGGACCTCCATTTGCACGATTCCACTCTCTTAACCGCGCTCTGCTGCGAGCACGTTGACACGGCGATCGCGCCCCAAGTGCAGCGTATGTGGGAGCGAGTGTCGCTCGACGCCTGGAGGCTGCAACTCATGCTGGTACGAAGCCGTCAAATGTTGGCCACCGTGCCGACTGCCCAAGCGGCGGACATGCGTCAGCGAGTCATGGATGGCATGCAGCAGCACGTGTGGCGATTAAAGCTGACGGTTGAAGCGGTCCTTCGACTTTTTCGGCGAGAAGCTGCTCAAGTCGCCGCTCGTGCCCATCAGCTACTCGCCGATTCCTCGTCGACACACAAGGGACCGTCCGGAAACGCCGCCCCGTCCTGGCGTGCGGTCATCCTTCCGTCGCCTGGCGAGCCAACTTCGGGCCCTATGCCGATGGATGCCTCGCAAGACCCCTCAGGCGGCATCTCCACGCGGACCACGCAAAGCGATTCCGGCGTCCGTGCGATGGAGTTGTCGCCAAGCGACCCGGCAGAAGGAGGACGCGGACGAGGAGGCCAGCGCAGCAGCAGCAGGAGAGTTGGTGTGTTTTGCGTCCAACGTTGGGATCGGTTGGAATCCGCGTTGACGTTCAGCCACGCTCATCTGGAAACCGTGCTCTCACAGCTGGAGGCGGACTGGGCGTCGGAGCTGGCTGGGGAAAAGTCAAACGCTTCGGCGGCGGCGCCTGCCGGTGGCAGTGTCGGTTCGTCCGAGGACTCGGCATGCTGCCCGGCGTTTCCAGTGTACGGCCCGCTGTGCACCGTGGTGACGATCGATGACGCCGTTTTCACGGTCACAGCCTGCATCGCGGTGGCGACCGCGTCCGCCAACACGGGAGAAATGGATGCGGCGGGCCGGCAAGCAGCATCAGGGGCTTCGTCCGCCACGGCCGCGTCGCCGGTGGTCGCCGCTAGCGGCATGATGGGCTGCCCCAATGTGATGCTTGTCGTGGCCGGTGACGATCCCTCGTCGGCAGTCACCGGGGGAGGGGGAGGGGTGAAGGCATTGTGCCCGTTACTTGAACGCACCGTTCACCACCACTTTTCTCACGGCTTGAAGGGCGCCAATACGTCCCTCTCGCCGGATACGACCGTCCAGCTGGGTCTGCAGGGCCGGCTGTACATCACCGATGCGCTCTGCAGCTCCGTCCATCAATTGATTCACACCCCCGTCGTGCCACAGGGCGTGCGGGAGGCGGTGAGTGAACTCTCGGCACGCCTCGAGCAGCTATGGCGACGTGCCAAGCCAGCGATGATGATCGGCGCTCCTATGACGGCCAGCAGCTCCCCTCCTGCTGCCGCAGTGGACGACAAAGCCGCGGCGAAGCGCACCGCAACATCGTCGGATGCCCCCGCGACCGAAGACGTGCTCCTCATCGACGTGTTTTGGTCGTCCTTCGCCGCATGGTGCGCAAACGGCGGGGCGGGGCCGGGGATCACCGCCGATGAGGCTGGATCGCGACGAGGTGGCGCCATGACCGATGAGGTGGTCGATCTTTGCCAATTTGTTCAGACGGAGTTGGCAGGGATCGCCTTTGGGCACATGGAGGAGCTCGTGGTGACGGCGGCGGTGGCGAATACAGCAGACCCCTCGCGATCGCGCCGGCATCCGTTTCCCGCCCTAGGGGCGAAGCACCTGGGTATGCTTCTCGATGCTTGCGCGTCCATTGCGGCCAAGGCAATCGTCGTGAACGTCATGGTTGCGTTCGCAACCCGTGACATCGCTTTGGCTGCAGCGGCCTACCCCTCGACGGACGGGAACAAAGCAGGATCGGAGGGTGCATGCCTTCTTCCCTTGCGGCTGTTTCCGGGGCAGGCGCGCCCGGCACGCACTGCGAGCAGCTGTGTCCGTCAAATTCTAAACAGCGTCGTGAGCATTGCCGCTCGCGTCCACCGCGGCAAAGGAAATGTCAGCGATGACGACGACGACGATGATGATGGGACGGAAAGCGGCGGTGGCGTGGCTGGTTCATCCCGTCGTTCGAAAGGCAGCTGGCCGCTTTGGCTCGTTCGAGGGGTGCTCAATTACCTGCGTATGCGATACACAGGTGGCGGCGGCGACACCGTGTGCAAGTATCTGCGCGCGGTGCTGGGTACGACGTCAGCCGTGGCCGACGCGGCGGACACAACCAATGCTGGCGGAAAGGGCAAGGGGCCCCGCAGTGCGCATTCAGCTGCTGCTGGAAGTGTCGCCGTCGAGACCGCGTTTCTCGAAAGCTTGAACTTCCTCGCGGTTCATCGAATGCTCGTGTCACGGCTCGGCCACCCGGCCGTCCTCAACCCGCCGGGGACGACGACCACGTCGACGGCCGCCTGTGGAGGTGTCTTCCTACCGGTGGGGTTGGACGTTCTTCGACCACGTGCAGAGAAAGGCACGTCATCGACGAACGGTGCCACGGGGCTGCCTCGTGGCGCACCTCGAGCGGTGCCCCGGAAAGCAGTCGCAACCGGCGGGACGGCGGCGTCGGGCGGTGCAGCCAATGCATCTGCGACTTGGTGGGAGTCGCGGGCTGTGGACTGGGATGCTCTTTCCTGGCCGCTTGACTATCGTCCCACCGCGTTGGATTCTAACCTTGAGAGGTTGGCGAACCTTGGTGGGGCCGCGGAGGTATCGTCGTCTGCAGGATCAACCGCCTGTCCGCTGCAACCCATCGACCGGTTCGTGGCGTTCCAAACGCTGTCACACTCCCTAGTTCCCTTGACGTTGATACCTCCCTCGTCGAGCCTGCCCGCCGCGGTGCCGGACGACGGCGACGTCTCCGCACGACGCGAATGGACCTGTGTCCGTTTGATGCGTGGTCTCGCCGCCTTCTCTATTGCCGACAGGCTTCTATCGGGAAGCGGCGCATCCCAAATGGTCCGCACCGGGACCACTGCCGTCGTCCCGCCGGGAGGAAGCCTTCCTAGCGTAGCAAAGGCCACATTTTTGTCGAACCTTCATCTCTCGTACTTACACTTGTTTGCAGCTCTGCAGCAAGCGTGGATCCCCTGGTTTCACAGTGTGACCGAAGAGTCACGGAAACTACGAAGGCCTCTCAAGGTGTCCCGAATGAGCTCTGATGATGAAGGGAGGGGTCGCGTGGCGTCGGAGACCCATGTACCGCCTCAGCAATACACCAATCGGCTCTCGGACGCAGATGTTGGCCCCTTCTTGCTCTCAGCGACGGAAGCCGTTCCCGACGTCGCTGGCCGAGCGGTGGCCTTCGTGGTCACCGCGCTGTCACCAATGACTGATGTTCCGCAGCCCCAGGAAGGCAGTGCCTTTCGGATCCCTGGAGGGCGCACGGCGCTATATTTGGCACACACGTTCGCCATCGCGCGATTGTCGCTACTGCGTGAGGATCTCATCGAAGACATTGTCGAACAGACGACTCGCAGGCTTTCGATGCCGACGCTTCCCGTTGATCCACATCAACAAATGACCGCCGCAGCACCCTCCGCGGCGGCAGCTCCTTTTTCCTGGGAGGCAGAGTCCAGCATGGCTTTGTTCCTTTTCGTGATCCTCGACGTCGGAGTGCATCGAGTGAAGGATCGGAACATGATCGTCACGCAGCTGCGCCAGAATAATGTTAGTGGCGGACCCGGGGGACCCCCGCGGAAAGGTCTCCCGGCGCTCGAGTGGGTGGCGCACCGCTACCTTCCTACCTTGCTGCAATCCGCAGGACGACGCCAAAACGCCCTTTCGGCGGTGATTCCGGTGTTGAGGGTGTACGAAGCCTGCGCGTTGGCGGCTCTTTGGTGCCGCCTTCCGGAGGAATCGCTGGCCTTTGTCAACGCCGGTGACGCGTTCGCCGTTTCGGCGGTGGGCAACCCGCTGCAACGCGATGGTACCTGCCAAAAAACTGCCACTGGCGTCACTGTGGCAAGGAGCACCGGTTTCCGACCGCCGCGCTGTCGTAGTGGCCTGTTGAGCTTGCGTCCCTGTATGACATCAAGCCTTCTCGTCATCACAGCAGAGATGCTGACGGGTCCATCGCGCCGCTTCGTTGCACAACGGGCCGTGTCGACTGCAGAAGGAGCGTCTCTGCTTCTGCTCGTCAACAACGTCGGGGGATCCACTGGAAACGCCAGCCCGACCCCTCCCATACGCCGTCCACTGGAGCGGGTGAGGCGTGCCGGTGTGTTCCTCTCTGTCGCTCCTGAGGTACGCGTTCAGCGTTGGTACCGCTCACGACAACGACAGCGACGGAGCGAGCACCAAACGGTGTCCGCCGCTGCCCTCTTGCGCGCCGCGTTGTCAGGCTTCTTGCAAAGGCGACAACTGTGTCAAGTCCGAGCGGTTCGGCTCTTGCAGCGCGTTTCGCGCGGCCGTCCGCCACGCCTTCAGGTCCGCCGTTTGCTGTTGCTGCGCATCAAATGGGCGGCGATTGGATTTCAGTGTCGCCTCGCGTGCCTTCGAGCGATGCTGCAGCGACGGCGAGCGGCTCGCTTGCTTCAACGAGTGGGACGAGCATGTGTCTGCGGGAGCGGTAAAGTGGTGGTAGTGCGTGGCGTCGATGCTTCCTCCTGCGACGGTCGCGGACGGCGCGCCCTGGGGCAGCTGCGTAGCAAGCGCATTTTGGCAGCGCGAATGCTACAGCGCGTCGCGCGAGGTTTGGGGCCGCATAGCCCCCGCTTCTTCGCGGCCAACTTCGGCATGGCCGTGGGCCCTTTCCCCGGTCGACTTTTTGTCGCACAGTATCGCGCGCTTCGCGTGCTGCAACGTGTGTGTCGCTCAGGCAGCGCCCGGGAGTTGTTGTCGTTGACGCATCTGTACCTAACGGAATTGCAGTTGTGGATGTCGAGAGTTGGTCGCGGCTTTGTTGTCCGACGCGGAGAGTTGGCCAAGCGGCTCCGAATGGGTCGGGACGATCGATTCTGCGCCGCGTGGTCCAAACTTCAGTGTGCGGGTAGGGGGTTTCTAAATCGCCGAGTGTTCTGCTTGCGGAGAGCTGCGTATCGGCGCCACCAGGCATCGGTGCTCGTCGTTCGGGTGTTCGTGGGAAGCGCCACGCGCATTCAGCTCAGGTCTCGATTCATGTCGCAGGTCATCGCGCGCATTGTCATCGGCTATCAGTGCCGGCGTTTGGCGCGGCGTGTGCAGTCGTTGACAATGAAGCTTCATTCGGAAAGCGCAGCCCGGTTTCAGCGGTGGGGAAAAGGCGCGCTGGTGCGAGCGCTTTTCACCCGCCGGCTGGTGAGCATTGCGACGATGCACGCTGTGTCCCGGGGATACCACACACGGCAGCGCTTGCACGCTTTGCGAATCGCCATGGGACGGCTTCAACGAACGGGCAAGGGCTTTCTGGGCCGCCATATGGCCAGCGCCTTGGGTGCCAAGTGTGCCGCCGTTCAACTTCTTTTTCGCGTGTGCAACGGGATGTTGCAACGTCGATTACTGAGGCAAACGGTTCACGACGCTACGGCAGAGGCGCGATGCACCCTCCGCGTGGTCGTTTCCGGCTACCGAAGCCGCCGGTTCTTGCACCGCCTATCAAAGGTGTCACACAGTCAGCAATTGATGATGCGCGTGGCGGCCGGCCACCGTGATCGCCTCGCCCTTGGCCGATTGCTCGCGTTCATCACGCAATGGGTTTCGGGGATCGTTACGCGCGCGGCGACGAACGTCGTCCGTGATCGTTGCGATGCCGCCGGCACGTTGATACGAGCGGCGTCGATGGCCTATCATACGCGGATGCGGCTGCAAGTGTATCGGTTGCATACGAGGCTGGCGACGCGCATCGCGGCGATCCGGGCGACCCGTCGACGGATCAACGAGGGCCTCTTGGACGCGGTCGCGCGAGAAGGGGTGGCCCGATGTCGCACACAGCAAGACGAGTCGGCCGATCGCATGCAACTTCAGCGCGAATGCCGTCTCTCTCGGGCCGCTCAATGCGTCGGGGACGCGGCCGTCATGCTACGCGGTCGCGCGGGCGCGTGCAAGGACATCATCGCGGCGCGACGCCGGATCTTCTCCACCGTAGTGGTCGCGGCTGACACACCGCCGCCCCTTCCGCCGCCGCCTGGGAGCGGCGTGCGTATGGTCACTGCGGGCCGTCCGCGGACCCTAGAGCGGCTGCCCCCCGTTGCCCGGCGCCCCGTTGAAGCAACACCCTCAGCGCCACCACTGGACACCACGATGGATCAGCGTTCAGGAAGAGGAGGAGGTTCGGCCACGCCGACGGCCGTGAAGGATCGACTACCTTCTTCAGCATCCGGTAACCCGATCCCCGCAACATCGGAGACGGCAACGACTACGAGGACGGACGACGCGGACGGCACCTCCTCGTTCATGTTTTACCGACCACGGCGTCTGAAACCACTGTAACGGGGGAAGCACCGACTCGGCTCCACCGCCACCGACCCGTAGTAGTACTCGTCGTAGAGACGCGCCATCGAACAAAGTGCGGATTAGTGGGCGTTTGTATTCAGCCATAGTGTCACTGTTTTCCCGTAAGCCTCGAATTTGCGCGTGGGTGCCCCCGTTGTGAATTATCATCTGCTTCTTTTTTTTTTCCCCCTCTTCCCTGTTTGTTGTGACTTGCGCGCTGTGAGAAACTGTCTCACTCTGTGAGTGGTTCGTACACACATGTCGCTTCACTGGGTCGTCGAACGGCTCGATGCAAGGCGTCTGTCGCCGTCGCCGCGGGTTGGGTACCAAAAGACGAATCGCCCCCCTGGTGAGGGCGGCGACCCGTCACAGGAGGTGGAGGTGGAACCCATACGCATCGCGCATTGGGCGGTCGTCACGGACGATGAGGAAGCGATCGCGCAGCGCCTCAGTGTTCCGCCTCACTTTGCGTCCCGCCGTCGTGAGTGGTCAAGTCAAGGAGGAGGTTCCTTGGCCGCCAAACAGCCGCCAGCGACCGCATCACGTCGCCGTGACCCACCCCCTGTTGTTGTCGACCCTGCGTCGCTGCGCAAGTGGGCGGCCCTGGCTAAGGCCAAGTGCGCGGCCGCTCTGCTGGACAAGGCAGGACCCTTGCTACTTGACGACTGCCGCGATCTCGACTCCGCGGAGGACGAACTCGGCGCCGTCTTATGGAACGCCAATACGGCCGTGTTGGATCATTTTTGTCGTTCTTGTCCAGGAGATGACAGTGACCGCACGACGACGAAGCGACAGGAGCCGAACTCCGAGCAGCAAAGGAGTCGGTCGGCTCCCGCGTCGAGGATGGAGGAAAACGAATTGGACGACGGCGCGCCACTGGCCGCGGCCATGGCCAACGCGCCAGGGCAGCTAAAAATTCTTGAGCTGGGCGCAGGGGTCGGTGCGCTTGGCATTGGCCTCGCCGCGGCGATCGGAGCGGACGTCATGCTCTCCGACATGGCCGCGGTCGTGCCCTTAATGGAGTTGAACGTCGCGCTGAATTACCACGACGACGGCACGGAACTGATGATGGCGCCACCCGCCGTTCACGATTACAAGTCGGAGAAGAAGATTGGTCGCCAAGCGGCCGAGGAGCCGTCGTGTCATGAGTCGACGACGTCGGCGGCGTTCATCGACCTTCCGGTCAATGCGGCTGGCGGTCGGTGCGGCGTCGCCCACATTGACTGGAGGCGCCACCATTTTT
>ERZ1292630.1810-Hain-H41-02um-R3-1810-length-20416-cov-7_pt1 | contig 20416 bp, 15 predicted proteins | sample MGYA00564408_ERZ1292630 | MGnify/ENA primary metagenome ERZ1292630 (study PRJEB36523, sample SAMEA6512641) | groundwater metagenome | collected 2019-01-08 | study: AquaDiva: Metagenomics assemblies of 32 groundwater samples
CCCCCCCCCCCCCCCCGTCCGCGTTCGTGGAGGAATGGCAGAAGTCACTCGCGAAAAGGTCTTGCGTTACAAACACATCCCCCTAACACTCCCCCGCATAGCCCGCCTAAAAGTCGCGAAAAGGGGACATGAGGTTCCACAAAAAGTCGAATGATCCGGGTGCGCCTTGGTGGCCACAAACCGGTGTCAACGGGGGCATGTTGCTGAAAGCAAAGACACCTTCTTGCGGTGTGGGGCCCGAGAAGGCGAGCACTTCGCGTCCTGTTTGATACATGGTCCACGAGGTGAGTTTCGCGTCGATGGCGCCGAAACACTGCGGTCCCCCTTGTGATGCTGGCGCGAGGTCACCGCGACTAGCGATCGCGTACACGGGATTGCCTTGCGAGATGGGGTCGTTCAGGTAGTTGTTGTACTGCATCATGTACTGCATAGCTGGCATGTCACTGACGTTAGCTTGGTCGCGGCGGAAGATTTGCGCTCGCACGCATAATTCATAGTCCAGCATTTGCGGGCCTTGAGTGGCGATGGCTTCCGGATACCCCGCGTAGGCAAACACCGTGCGGTTGGTCGGAACGTTGTACGACGGCCAGTAGCCATATTCAAGGATGCCGGTCACATCTCTCGTGACGTACATTCCTGGCATTTGCTCCGATATCCAAAGCGTCCCTGAAGGAATCGGCTTCGACGGCACGAACCGTTTCATGTCCAGCACAATCCATTGGTTGTTGTAAGTACCGCTGTTGTAGTCACCAAACAACTCGACCCAGCCGCGTGCAGTGGTCGACATGCGGTTCGCAACGGACACTCGGACCCAGTACAGCAGCGACTGGGGCAGCACATTGCCGTCGTAGATGCTGTAGTTGAAGACATTGAGGGTGGTCTCTGTGATCGCGAGCCCCCCGTCAGTGACGTAGAAGTCGTCGATCGACACCGGCGTGCCCGGATACGACGAAAAGCTGACCTGCTTGACGGGCGCATTCTTGAAGTTTAAGCGATAGTGTTTGTACACTCGTAGCATGAAGTTGTAGCTCGACCACGTCGCGTGCCCGAAGTACACGTCCGAGAGGTCGAGTGCGAGCTTCACGAGTGCAGAGCAGTGTGTTCGGGTCGCGAGCCACGAGTTGAATTCGGCGGGATTCATTCCCTTCCAGTCGCTGCGGTACGTAATGTTGAGGGCGGGCACGAGATCGATGAGGTCGCCCATAGCCGCCTGCACCCATAGGTTAAACAGCGCGATTTGGCTAGCTTCGTCTGGCGCCTGGCTGTTCGCGCCGTCGAGGATGCCGTGAAATTGCAGCATGGTCAAGTTGACCTGGTGCCAGTACTCATCGCCCGGGTTCTGGGCGACCATCGCCATCATGTATTCGAAGTTTTGACGCATGTACGTTATGAGCGCGGGAAAAGGCAGCATGGCGGCGTTGGCGATCGCGCTGACGATGTCTTGATAACTCGCGGCTCCCTCTGCGAACCCCGCGGCGTACGCCTGCTGCTCATCTGAAAACAGCGACGACGTGGTGACATTCAAGACGTTCCAGCCCGTCTGATTGATCGTCGGAGCGTAAGTTGCAACCGCGATTGCTCCTTCGCGCGAGTCGTCGAAGAGCACGCGCCACGCACCAGCGGCATCTTGCGTGACGGATACGAGGCGGTGAGATGAAGCCGTCACGATCGCCGCGGACGTCAGGAGCAGGAGGAACGCAACCGCGCGGCGCATGTGATCGTCGGAGGGGATAGGCGCCTCGGCGACTGTTCAGAGGGGGGGGGCAACAACACTGTCTGTTTTTTGTTTTGGTCAAGGTTGGAGTAGGTGAGAAGGGCCTTTATCGGGGTGAGGAGCACTACAACAATGGTAACGAGTAGGCGCTCTCGCGCACCAATACACGTGAACAGTGTGCACCGTACGTGACGCAACGGCACGCCTGTTCGACGTCGATGGAACGTGCGTGACGCGTTTCACTTTTTGGCGTCTTTGCCCGTTTCCTTCTTTTCCTTTTTTTTCATGTAGGACACCACCTGGTGCCACCGGTACTCATCAATGGAGGGCGGCGTCAGAGCTTTGCCCATCGCATTCGCCCTATCCCCCGCGAGCCATGACTGCTCCATGACCATTTGCAACAGATCGAAGCTCGTGGTGCGGTCCGTGATGGGCGGCCGATACGTCGTTCCGTCGTTGAACTTGACCTCGACCTTGGGCGTCACGGCATCAATGGCGTAAAACAGAGTGATTTTCTCTTTTGGCACCAGCGATGTTCTCCCTGAGACGCAGGTCCGATAGAAGTCCATGACCGCTTTCTGCATCGTGTGGCCGAAGCCGAAAAGGAACGGGGACACCGTGAATGTCATGTGCTGCATGTTCATGAATTGCACCGTGCGGTGGACGGTGGAAGGGGCGATGACCGCCAGCGGCCGCTTGGCTCCGAGATGCGTGGGAACGTGGTTGTCGTAGTGCACCTCGCGGAGCCAGGGATCCATCGATTCCAACGGGTCATGCCACGACTTGAAATGCCACTTCGGCGCAGCGCCTGGGACCACATATTGCACTTGCGGTAACGGTTTCATGTGCAACTTCCCGCGACCGACGTGTAAGAACTCGAACTCCTTTCCCGGTTTATTGACGTCCAGGGGATCTTTTGCGTGACTGAAATATTGATGGTACTCTGACTTCATCGAATCGCCTTCCCCATAGCGCGAAACGCCGTACGACGCCCGGTACCGGTACGTGTTCAGGTTGCCTCGCCACAGGATGTAGTGCGGCAACGCGTAGATCAGCGGCCCCGCCCAGTTGTTCCGGGTGGGCTGCAGCTTCGTGCGACGTGACAGAGCGCCGCTCGGTGCTGCATTCTGAATGCGCCGCATCCAACCCGCGTCGGCATTGGTGAGAGGGTTCGGATTCAGATCTCCAGACGCCATGTCTGTTAGCTACTGTTTCTGCCCCTCAACGATTGAAGCTTCGATCTCATCTTGCGACCACAGGACAACTCACTTCGGGCCACGCACCAGAAATAGACTACTAACTAAGGAGCACGAAAAGGGCTGACACGGAGAGCCACATCGCGCTGCCGCTGGCGGCGATGGCTTGTAGGGAGAAGACCAATCCGTTCGGGCCGTGATTGTACTGCATCGGGTTGCAGCCGCCTGAGCCAAACGCGGCAAGCGATCTGTTGGTCGCAGGTGAAACCGAAAATGCGCCGTATGAGCCGTCGTTCCACTGGTCGTGCGTCGGACAGGTGAACTCGAGCGACCCCGGACACTTTCGCTGGACTTCCAAACACACCTCGTTGCAGATTTTCGCGACATCGTTTCGACGCTGGCCGCTGCACTGAAGCGGAAATGCCAAAGCGCATATCCACGTTCGGTACGCATCCAAGCACGGCGTGCAGGACCGTAGAGGGTAGAAAGACTTGCAGTCGGTGAGCTCAAGCGATCGAAGCACGCGTCGGAAGTGGCCCCTTGCAATGTTGTCAAGGTCGACAGGGTCGACCCCCGCGGGCAGCAAAGCGGTGTAGTTGGATTTACAGCAAAATGGAAGACCTCGCAGTGGCACAGCAGTGTAGTTTTGATTCTGTTTGATCAGGACCTTCGAACCGCGGTGCAGCGCTGCCGCGGGTAGGCTGCCTGTACGCTCACAAGGACTCACGGCGTAGAGCGACGCATCGGGAACGGAAGCGCCGCCCGCGCAATATGCTGCCGTGCCGGTGTCCATCGCGCCGAGTAGCGACCACTCCGTGCCGTTGGACTGCCGTCGTCGGATAGGTGGTTCAAACTCCCAGCCGGTCGACCAATCACCCGTCGAGCCGCCGGCATTGGATGGCTGAGCAAGGACCACCGCGACGAGGTGAACGGCCCCCGTTATCACGACTAGTATCATTCCGCCCCACATCGGCGTTATCTGGTTGGGACGAAGGAGGAGAAGTAGGCAACATCAACATTCGGAAAGCCAACGAAAGGAATCCCCGTCGCTTGTAGGGGGAGAACCGTAGTGTACTCTCCTACTTACGTTTGCTGCTGCCCTTGCCATCTGGAGCCGCCGTCCCTTCCTTTGCCCGGGGCGCAAACGACTTGACCAGGTACAAGGCATCGTTCGTCGGTTCGATGTTGGTGTAGTAATTCGGAACCTTTTCCTCAGCAGTGAAACCAAAGTGCTGATAGAACCGCACGGCGGCCGAACCGTCTTGAACGTGAAGAGTCACCTTCTCGATATCCGGATTCTTTTCCGCGTTTTTCAGAACCGAAGCCAATAAGAGGCGGCCGATTCCCATGTGGCGGTACGCTGGCAGCACGCCGAGGGTCATGACGTAAAGCTTGAACTTGCTACTGCCCTCGATGGCTTCGATTCTGCTCGTAATACCACCCACCAGCGCGTCGTGATACAACGCGATGAACGAAAAGTCGTGCCATCCGTTGGTCACCAAGGCGGCGTAGAACTTGTCGGTGTACACGACAGGGAAACAAATCTTGTCCAAAACGCGCAATCGCTCAGTGACACGTTCGTCGTCCAGCAGCTTGAGTCGCAGGCCTGCGGGCCACGTCCTTTGGTCAGCGAAGTCCACATCGCCATCCGTCGTCATCAGTCAGCTAGCTCACTCTGCGGAAAAGCTTAACGTGAGTGGGTGAAGGAAATTCATCCTGGAACAATTGGAAACGGATTCCAGATACGGAAACCGGTGGAAAGGTCAAGCAACAGCCCCGCACAGTGAGGCGGGGATCTAAGCCATCAACGGTGACCGACTTGAATTGGGCTGCCGTTCGCCGGTGGCCGTTTGCTAACTTCCGCGACGACCCAGCGTTTCAATTGCATGGCAAAGTCTGTGGCGCCGGCATCATGGACTCCACGTGATCGCCCTTGTTCTGTCGAGGCGTCCTGCGATGAAACGGATGAGCTGTCGTGTTTCGTTGCGGATGTGTCTGGCAGGCAAGGCACGCTAGATTCATGGTTGTGCACACTAGCCGCCGCTTGGAATCGGGACAAGGCCGATGTCAAGCTGAGATTGGTATGTTCCAGAGCCGCTATGCGGGCGTGCGCCTCACGGAGCGCAGCTTTGCGCATGGACGAAACCTGCACGTCGATGCTTTGCTGCAACCGCAGCGTGCCCTGCTCGTGCTGCAGGCGCAATGTCTCCACTTCTTCGGCGCGTTTCCTGCGCTCCATGGCCAGCGTCTGGGCAGCATACTTGGCGTCCCTTTGCAACTTGTCTACCTTCGCGCAGAGTCGAGCGTTGTCTTGCTCGAGCGACGACGCCGCTTCTCTCAAGGACGCGATGGTGATTAATTGCTGAGAAATTGTGCGCTTGGCATCCGCGACGTCACGCTCCAGCTGCTGGCATCGGCGTTGCACTACGTCGTTGTCTTGTCGCTCGCGAAGAAGTAGCCGTTGCGCCATCGAAAGTTGCAGCGATGCCCGATCATCTGGCGGCTGGATGCGAGGTTCGCTCAGTGAGAAGTCCTTGTGCTTCGTGATTGACGACGCATCTCGTTTACTTCGATTGCCCGATGCGGACGACACGCTACTCACGTCCAGGACAGAGGCAGGACCAGCGGATGACGCACGAGCACGAGGTTTCTCTGTGCCAAGCGCAACAGACACGCCATTGTACTGCACAAGCGTGGGCAATGCGTGTGTCAAAGCGCGCTCCAGCCGCCGCAGGAACGTCGAGCCTGCTGCCTCCAGAGGCGCGTTTCCGTTCAGATGCAGATGCTTGAGCTGCGTCAACGGGAGCAGATGCCGAACGAGGCGGTCCGCTTCACTTGGGCCGGGTAGCCTTGTTGCATCCGCCGTTCCTGGCCGTAATGTGTTGTCGGCAGCGTTTAGTTGCTCTAGCCTGGTGAAGCGCTCGATGCCCGCGAGCGTGTTCAGTTGGTTGGACGCCACGTTGAGATGCAACAGCGATTCGGGAACGTGAAAGTTACTTAACCCCAAAGACGATAAACGGTTGTTGCTGACATCTAGAAAGGTAAGTGAGCTCAGTCCGGCCAGCCCATCCACGGACGTCAACAGGTTGTCGGAGCAGCACAGTTTCGTCAGTGACAACGGCATGCCACCTAGATGGCGGATGCTGTTGTGGGAGGCGTCTAGAATTAGCAAGTGCGCCAAGGGCTGCAAGTCTTGCAGTTCTGCGAGCTCGTTGAACGACAAATCCAGAGATCGAACGTGACCCAGCGCCGCTCGTTCTTCGTCCGTCGCGAACACCACGCTCAAGTCCAGCTTGGATATGCCGCGGTGGCTCCCATCGATATGCATGATGCAAGGATGGGGGGGAAGCGAGGACGGCTTGATCGAATGAGTGGCACGGCAATGGGGTAGCAAAAAACGTCGATGGGGCAGGCACACACCAAACGAGCACGCAACCCCACCTCGTTAATGTCTGTCACAGAGTGTATGTATTCAGGTAATCTGAGTCGTACGCGGCGGTGGCCATCAGCTTGCCATGGAAGGCCACTCCTGTGAGCAGCCTGTTGGGTTCCACGTGTTGCTTGATGAGCTGGATGCGTCGGTCGTTTGCGGTCGGCATGCTCCACACACACACCAAGCAGTCTTCGCCGACCGTCGCCAGAAGGTTTAACGATGAGCAGTATGCCATGGCGTTGATCCAGCGACTATGCGCTGCGATGGAAACGCATAGCTCGGCGTTTGCAGCGGCGTAAAGCCGAACCGTTCCCGAGCCGTATGCCGCCGCCACATAGAATCCGAAGGTCACCGTGCTGGTGACGCAATCGCCGGCTGCTCCTTGCGACGCGAACACCTGCAGCTGGTCGTTCCAGAATCGCAAGTCGCCATTGACGTCACCGCTAACAGCGGAAACACCCGTGCCGGACACGCCGCAAGCAAGCGCGGTGACCGCAGCTCCGTGAATCGGCGTGCGCGACGATGCTATCATCGCCAAGTCAACGGTCTGCAGCTGGTAGACGCCGACCTCGCCGGATAGGTAGCCAATCAGAACGACGCATAAGTCTTGAAAACTGTGCAACAGGGTCGAGGCACGGGCGTCGACGCCGTCACTTGGAATCGTGAGTAGGGGGGCGTCACGTTCGAAATCGAAAATCGTCGTCGCTAACTTGTTTGTGACCACGACCACACTGCGACCACGAATGGAATCTGCCCGCACGGATTGCACCAGGGCGGTGTTGCTTGGGGCTTGCGTGAGCTTGACAGCGCCGAGCGCCCGGGCGACGACAACGTCCTCCTTGTGAGCAAATGTGAAGCAGCCTTCTTCAGAGCTCGTGAGGTTGTTGTAGATGGGAGAGGGCGATATCTTCAGGACGACTGCGCGGCTCGGCTCCATCATGAGTGACGGGTCAACTAAGCCTTCGCATGGATCGCAACAACACCGAATTCGCCGTTTCATCTCTCTACGTTGCGCGAAGTGGGAAAAAACCATCAATTCAACTCTATTGTGCGTCGGGCGGGCCGAACAAACGTTGCGAGGCAGCGTCCAAGTGGGCGTTGTTCAACTCCATGCGTAACTGATTCACGTCGTCACGATGCCGCCGGCGAACGACGTTGACTTCTTCAACGAGATCGGCGATCCGGGCGAGTGCATCACGCAGCTCAGACTCGGCAACGACCCGCACAGTTCTTTCGTTTTCGAGCAAGAATCGGGCATCGTTTTTTTCCCAGGTGACATCTGCTACGTGGTCGTGGCCAGTGTTTGTCGCCTCTGGCGACAATCGTTTCAGAAGCAGCGCTTCACTGGCAAGTGCGTTGGCTTTCATGTGCTCACCTTTCAGCCGCTCGATCGACAATTCACTCGCGAATGCCTGACAGAGCGTCCGCTGAGCTTCGGCGTCGTCCGCTAGCAACCGGCAGCGTCGGCGTTCATCCGCGAAAATGCCCATTGCATGCACTAAGCGCTGATGCAGCACCACCGCGCAACTTCTAACCAAGTCGATGTCGGTTCTGACTTCGGCCAGCGTCGAGCGCTCGGACACGGGAACGAAGGTGGCGCAACGATCTAAGCCGCCGAGAGCACGTGCAACCAGCGCAGGCACACTCAACCCTGCGGCGCCCTCGGCACCTGGATGAGGGTCTGGGGAGGAGTGCCGAGTTTGGTCGTCCAGGTGAACGAACGGCGGCGACTTCAGAGTGAACACTCCCGTGTTCGAGAAGGGTTGCGGCGACAGCGATGCAGCCTCTGTTTCGACGGATTCGCGCGATCGCCAGTTGCCGACGCCGATATCCGCCATCCGGATCGTAGTGGAAGGAAGATCCTCGGTGTCAGAATGCCAACCGAGCGGGGTCGACGATGAAAGACAACTCTTGTTCGGCAACGATCTGAAGAAAAGACCCGTCAACATGTGACGATCGGCCTCCTCCACGTAACGCAGTTGCCAGTACTCTGACAGAAAAGCGAATTCGATTGTTCCTTTCGCGACAGATGTGGACAATTGTGTGAAAGCCAAAGGTACGTCACATTCATTGTGCGGGCTGCACGGCTCGAACGCCGGCGGTGAAACGAGGGGGCCGTGGCCATGCGCGAACGAGACGGCCATAGGCGATGGGCTCACAAACTGTGTCCCGTAATCCTCACGTACATCCGCGTGAGTCATTTCCACGCTGCGTTCGGCGTGATCATCCTGCAACAAGGCTTCGATGTCGACTCTCATTGCTGTAGGCACCATGTCCAGTCGTAGGGCACCGCCTTTTACGAGAGAGAAAACGCAGTCCGGCGACTGAAGGAACTGAGTCAGTTCAGGAACGACTTCGACCGAAAACTCTGCGGTAAAGTCGGGGTTCTTCGACAAGTTGAAAAGGAAAAAAAATAGCACTAGCGTTGATGGCCCGAGCTCCTTGCACTGTCTTTCCAGCCGCTTCCGGTTCAGGCATGATTCTGGTAAGCGCAGCGCACGCACAACCCCAGAAATGGCTTGCCACAAAAGCGAAGATTGCTGCGAATGCGAGTGCACTGTGAGGCGCGGAACGACAATGCGACAAAGGGGCATCGTGACATTGATCAGCTCCGCGATGCACTGTCCCGTGGTCAAGTCACTCCAGTTGGACATTTTCGAGCCAGTTTGACGTTCAGCAAAAGCGAACAACTCTCGTTTACCGATGAGCATTTGTTGTGTCGGTTCCTCCCTCTACGACAAAGAAAATACCACAACCACATCAACGCAGCAATGAGCTTTCTTTCCACGAATTATCATTCAGTCAGCTTTTGTTACCATCTGGCGGCGGTAAGGCCTAGATTCCCGCTCCCTTTGTGAAATGCTTGTCGATAATGTCTCTTGTGCGTTCTAAGTTGAAGAAGGTGTAGTTCAACACTACTTGGTCAAGCCAATTGACCATGGGATCGCTCAAAAAATCCTTGTCGATATAGAAGAACACGGGCATTTCGACTAATTCGTGGGGCTTGAAGCGCTGCTCCTCGAAGCAAAAGCACTGAATTTTATTTAAATAGGGTGTCGCTTCTGCAGGGGCAATATTGTAGGTCGACACGCCAAGCAACGTGCGGCTCGTCTTGTTGTACGCACTGTAAAAGGCGAGAGCAGGTTCGCCAATCAAAATGTCGATTCCTTTTTGCAGTGGAACAAAAACAATGGGCATGGTGTTGCCGACATCGCACAGAAAGCGCACCCTAAGCAGCTTTCTCCGCTGCTCATGCGGGCTGTCTTCTTCCTCCTTGTCCCGCTTCACCTTGTCGACGTAGAATTTAGGATCCGCCCCCCGTCCGCTTGTCGAGCAGTACATCCTGTAGATTGGCACAAACAGAAATGCGCAGCCAAGGGAAATGATCGCCAAAGAAGTGAACCCCGAAAGAAAAGCAGCCGAGCCGTCGCCAAAGCTGGCTTTTCTCATGTCGCTTCCGGAAAACATTTTAACACCTCGCACCGAAGTTTTCGCGGGTTGTGGTGGTCCGTTCGGGCTGACGGGCGCGGCGCACCGTCTCAACAGACACCGACGCAGCATTCAAAAGATGAGGAAGAAAGGCAACGGGAAAAACGGGGACGTGACTAGTGCGTGACAGAAAGCAACCATATTGATGAAGGCTTACTGCGTGAAGCATGCAGCGACGATTACGTGTTCCGGTGGAGTGTCAGGCGGAAGAAGTCGTGTGAATAGGCGCCGTCGGAAACATGCGGCGAAGGTCCAGCAATGATCGGAAGCGGGTCGTGGAAGGGGTGTCCGATTTCGCAGTAGATGATGAAGGAGAAGGTAACAGCGGTGATGCGTGGTCGGCGAGGTGAAGAGATTTCGGCTCCGATACCCGAACGTGAAACGAGTTCACCGTGAACTCAATTTCGCGGTCAGACCACATTGATAGGTCACACGCGAAAGAGAGAGAGACGGTGACGTCGTCGCCGCTGATTGCCAGAAAATGAAAACCTGATCGATCGTCAAGTGAAACGCGAACGGCCGTCTGACAGTTTCGCCGAAGCGTCTCATCGATCGGGTCGTGACGATGGAATGCTAGCTGAAGCCAGGTGTGAAGTGGATGCGATAAATCAGGTGATTCGAAGCGCGAAACGTGAGAGCACAGCCGTTGGCCTCCGGGCCTGGCGTCCGATGCGGAGAGAACAATTGATGTCCGTGAAATGCGGAGCCATCCATCTTGCCATCGACGATTCCGCATCGCGCCTCCAAGCTTGCAATATGTGACGGCGAACAGGCTGCTGTCGACATGCGGATCGTGCGGCATTGAAGGAAGAACCTCTCTGTCTGTTTTACTTTCAACGCCAACATGGGACCTCTCCTACGTTTCTTCCGAACGCCCAGTAAGCGTCGAAACGCTTCAGCTGCAAACATGACACAAAGCAGCAAAGAGATTACTTTCTTGATCGGTGCCTCAGAGAAAACAGCGACGCGTGGCGAAGACCCTCTGACGCATCGTTGCTTGAGAAATCGATGTCCGTTTCTAGATCAGGGTCGTACTTTGCGACAAGCGTTTTGGCCAACTGAACCACAGCCATACGTCGTTCGTAGTGTCGCAAGAACACCTTTGGTTTCGAAAGCAAAGACCTCATTAACGGAATGGTGGCGCGTCCCTCGAGCAAGAATTCGCGCACCACGTGCAAAGACACATACAAGGTCATAGGAAGGCACACCATCATGGTCACGGCTGTTCGCAAGTCGGCGTTGGCGTACACGCCAGCTCCGAACAGGGCACAGACGAGAGGCAACGTGCAAAAGCCGACAATGATCTTGTAAGACGCCTTCACGTCGGCAGCTTTGATTTTCAGACCTGAGCTTCCAGCTTGTGCCGTGCGCGCGTGGTCCTCCGAAAGCAAGCGGCCAACGAGTCCGATAGGTGCTCCAAAAAATGCAAACGGAAGTAGGACGATGCCCAGCAGGAATAACATGACGACACGGCGAAACAACAAGCGAATGAGGGGGGCCGCGCCAAACTTCGAGTCAGTCAATTTGGCGAGCGTGGCGACCTGGGCGTCGCGCAACTGCAAAGCATCGCAAAAATCGCTGTAGTCGTTCGCCATCGTCGAAAACTCTTCGACGTCTTTTTCAGTTTTGTGTTCGGCAAGAATGTTCGCCAGTCGCCGCGTCAGTTTGAGGTAGACGCCGGTGTCTAAGATGACTTGAGGTGGCTGATACAGCCTGCGAAAAGTGTGCAGAAGGTTGAGCGTTGCCCAGTCTTCGACATTGATTGTGACTTCGCGCAGCTCATTGTCGAGCACCGTGAGTAACGAACCCGTGGCAGCACGCTTGTCGGTTTTGAATAGTTCGTCGAGCTCTCGTGGTGCTTTGATCGGCTTTCCGAACTCCACGTGCGCGCGAGATCGAAATTTATGACCATAAAAATATGTCAACCCGACTGGTATGATAGTGACATCGACGCCACGCTCCCGCGCGCCCAGAGAAAAAAGTGCGACACCTGCTTTGAGCGGTTGCAGCGACGTCCGGTCGTGTGAACCACCCTCGGGAAAGATTCCGATCGCGTCACCCTTACCCAACGTGCCGTACACTTCAGCGTACATTTCGCTGTTGTCAATGCGCTTTGAGTACTTGTACGGAGTCGGTGTGCGAATGGTGTCGTCCTCCTTAGCCACGGGCATGGTGAGGATCAACTCGACGTCGGAGATTATCGATGCTACTTGGCCGCTGCACTTCCGATCAGAATCTGCAACTTTCCAAAAAATGACATCGCCAATCGATAGACTGGAGAGAAACGTTGTCCCATCACCTGTGACTGTCGCTTTGGTGATGGAGGAAATCGTGCCGGTTCCCGAAACCTGGGGAACATCCTGAGGACGAATCACTGGAACACACTCCATCATCGTGGCAAATTGGCCAATAACGGCTCGGTGCATCGACTTTTCCGCGATAATAAATCGCACTCTGCGACCGCACGTGGCTCGCATCACACAGGCATCCATGAATTGATTCTGATGATTGCCGTAGAACACCACCGGGCCCGAGGCAGGGATGTTCTCTGATCCAACCACCGCGACTTCCCGGAAAAAAACGTTGACGAGAACCCACATGAACATGTCCAAGAACGGTCCGACAACGTATCGTTGAACGAACGACAATGTTCGTTCTTTCAACTTCAGCGATCTGAGGCGATCACGATGGTTGGGCCACTCATCGACTGGGATGTCGCGTCCGCAGTCAGTGCAGTGCACGTGGGTGATTCGTTCCTTCGTTCCACCGTGCATCGGTGACGGCAAGTCTTTAAATCCCACCGACTTTGACATGTAGAAAAAAAAAGGAAATCGGTACTTCACTTGGCAATGCAATTCGGATGTCGCAATGCATTTTTGGCTCACACCACGTTAATGGAAAAAAACATGGCAACGTTGTTATTGAACGGGCAACGGATACTTGAGTTTGTACATTCTGTCGCTGCGAATGCTTTTCAATCCGGTGAGTTGGCCGTACGTGACCAAGTCGTCCAAGCTGTCAAAAAACATTTCGTTTTTGTCTACCGTCACGACGAAGCTCCACGCATCCGAAGGTCGAAAAACGCGGTAGTGATTCACGCCGCGCTCGCCCTTGACCGTAACGGTAAATCCTCCCGGTGACTCAAGAAATCTAGACGAACACCGAACGACGAATGTTTCAGGAGGCTGGGCCACCAGTCGTTCCTCCGCTGCTTGCTGCGCGATGAGGGGTTGAAACCAGCTTTTCGTCGCCCATGTTAACAGAGAGTGCGGTGCGTCGCTCGCAAATGTGTAATCGTACCCTTCAATGTCGTATCGACCAGAGTACGTGTAATCCACGGAGGTCGAATTCTGTCGCACCAGTTTTCGTAGATCATTCACGATGACGTCGAATGGACCGAACCAAGCCACAAATCGGATAAAATCGTCGATTGATACTGAGCAAGCCGGCGCGGCTGTGACTTGATGCGTGATCAGTCCCCCCACATCATCGCCGTCAGTGCCTAAGGCAGCTAGGAGCGACGCACAATTTACCTTGTCAGTGTAGCCCCGATTATCCCACCAGCGAATGGCGTCACGGACCTTTTCTAACAGAAACGACGGGAATGGCAAGTCTCGGTTCAGTATCGTGGCCTGCGGGCTGGGGACGTCGCCGGACGCGTCGCGAACGAGCGTGTCCAAGAGTAGGTCATCAACGGAAGGTCGATCCGACGGGTTTCGGCGCAAGCACCGTCGCACGAAGCTTGCAACCAACGGTGATGAAATCACTGGGGAACGATCAAACAAGTCTTCATCTCGACCCACGGACGAAACGAAACTAATGAACGGAAGCGGGCCACCACAGTGCTGAAATGGAACCGTGCCTGTGGCAATTTCCCAGATGGTAACTCCAAGTGACCACACGTCGGCGGCCTGCGACGCCCCTGAGTTTCCGGAGGCGCCGCCGAGCAGAAACACCTCGGGTGCCATCCACCAAATTGTCCCTTGCATGCTATGGAATTGCTGGTCTGGCAAATTTGCAATGTTCACGGCGGAGCCGAAGTCCGCAACCTTGCAATTTCCGTCCGTGCCAAGTAATATGTTCAGTGCCTTCACATCGCGGTGGACCACGCCTCGGTCGTGAAGGTATTTGAGCCCCAAAAGAATTTGTCGAGCATATGTCCGTACCACCGCTTCACTCAGCGCCCCATTTTTCTTGTACACATGGCGGAGCGAATTACCGGGACAGTACTCCGTCAGGATATCCATTCGATGCGTCTCGGTACCGTCCGCATTTGACGTCCTCTGCTGCACAACGCCGTAGTAGCTCATGATGTTGGGGTGCTGCAGGGACTTCAGCATCGCAACTTCTCGTTCCACGCGTTCCTCCTGCGCCGCCTTGGGACAGGACGGGTCAACGGGGTAGCAAACAGTCTTCACAGCGATGTACATTCCCGCACGCAGTCGAGAGAACCCACCTGGATCGTCGACGTACGCTTTGAACACGGTGGCGAACCCGCCAGTGCCGAGTGTTTCTTCTTGTCGAAGCGTGGGTGGGGCACGACCACAACTGCGTGGGCTGTCCATGTCGGAAGAAACAAAGTGCACGAGTGAATTACGACTGCGTTCGACCACAAGACTGTACGTCATACAGTGTTCTGCACCCATTACGCGCACGTGTGAGCAGTGTCAGTAAGAAAAAGGTGAAGGTGCTGCTGATTTGATGTACTTTCTGCGATTGCCTGAGACAAAGTTGCCCCAATTGTGCCTTCGTTGTCGCTCAGCTTCGCACCTCTCCGCAAATTGTCTCCTATTCTCGTCGCCATCTTCGACGGGTGGTGCTCTAACGCTGTCCTGTATTGGTAACCTGCTGCGCATCCTGACGCCCAGGTCGTCGTCACCCGCGATGTCGTAGCACCGGGCTAACTCTGTCACCGCGAACCAATCGTGTGGGACAGCGTCGATGTAGTGCTCCCACTCTCGAATGGCGGCTTGGATGTGGCCACGCCGAGCGTGAAGCATAGCTGCCCGTTTGTGCCCAAGCGTTCCATCTGGGCCACAAAGGGTCGCAGCTGCGTAGCATTGAAGGGCGTCGTCCAACAATTCGCGCTCCTCCGCGCGGCGGCCGGCGACAAGCCAATCAAGCGTGGTGGTTGGCCGAAACCCTTCGGATCTGACCAACGTTTTCGTGTCGCAATGACTACTGCTGTCGCTGTCGGTGGACGACGATTTTGACGGCATAACCGACCCACGATTTCCCATGATACTTGCAAGGTGGGTGCACAAAAGGTAGGTTCAACTGAATTCGCTTCTGTTGTTGGCCGACTCGATTTCATGCTTCGTTTGCAACTGAACTCATACATCTTACGCAATCAGAGCAGCAAGCGCCAAGAGCGAGGTTCATTGAGACATTGCTTGCAGAACGGTTCGCACGTTTCGGGCCAAAACATCGCAGCCAGGAACGCACTCGAGCAAGTCACCCACCGCCGCAAGGCTTGTTAGCAACGACGGCGCTGCCGCATCGCCATCTTCGTCGTCATCAAAGTCATTCTTCTGTGCGATTTTCAACGGCGTTTTGGGGGAGTGAAATTCGACCGATTCCCATTGCGTGGAAGACGGCAAAACGCAATTTAAACGCCGAACCGCCAGTCCCGCGACGTCAGCACTGGTCAAGCAACCAGCGCTCGCGGCCTTAAGCAGCAGCGAATGTGTGAATTTCACAACGATCGCCTCGCAGCACTTTGTCGCGTAGCCGAATCGAAGCACCGTTTCAATGACAGTTTCACGGAAAGCAATGAAGGTGCACTCTGAAACGCGAAGTGGCGTAGCATGCCACCTGGCGATGAGCGACGAAGCATTGCTACGAATCCATAAGCAGCCATTGGCAATCCCCGCTGCTCCGTCTTCCAGTTCAGCCGGTTCGAACGACTCGTTCGTCGCGAAATTACCTCCGTCGACTTGCCAAACATCACTCATCACGACGCGATGCAGCAAACGCTTAAGAGCATCGAGCAACAGCACGCAAGTCGCCGTTGGAAGGGCGACGGTGGCGCTTTTCCGCGTGGCATCGAGAAGTGGCTCAACGTGACTCACAACGAGAGCAAGTTCACTCACTGTGAAACTGAACCAGTCCACGTTCATGTGCAATAGGTTAGCGAGGCTGTCAGCCAAATCAACATCCGACGCTGGGATATCCGCCGCTGCAGCACACAGGAACGCAAAAACACCGTCACCACAGACCTGCCGAACGGCAGCCGCAAGGCATGCTTCGCGCGTCACGAGGCATCGAACAAATGCAAACCATCCGAATGCCCACTTTGCCGATGCTGCGCAGTGCCCCTGGGCGACAACCATCAAACTTGCCGTGTCGCCAGTGCAGCGTCTGAGAGCAAGTTGCGTGAGGCGGATTGACGCTTGTTTGTATGCGCGTTGAACCTCAAACGTTTCGTGGCATGACAGCCGGTAAGCGGTGCACGCTGTCTCTGACAAAGATGATGGGTTCACGAGACAGGGTTCGGTCACCATGTCGCAAACCACAATCAACAGAAGTCCTGCGGTTTCCAACTGTCGCCAACTCCCGTGTATTGCGAGCTCGTGATGCAGATCAAGCGCAGCGTCGAACTTTCGCACTCGATCCATTGGGACACCTTGAAAGTCGGCGCCTCGCAAGGCAAGCACCTCTGCCGTAAGAATGCGAACAGCGGCGGCATGGTGATCGGCAAGCCGTCGTGCTAGCGTCCTATCGTTGAGTAATGCACCAGAGGACGGATGCCAATCGGTCCTTGCAAACAGTTCTAATCCGCCCAATAACTCGGAAAGTGACGTGTCGGAGAGCGACCGAACGCAGTGTTGCACGACATTGTGACGACCTGCATCATCCAGCGATTCGGATTTGAAAACATTGACGAAGAAACAAACACAGCCTTCTCGAACAGCAATTTGTTCGTGCGCGAGAAACGGCAACATCGCCTCACATAGTTGAGTAGCGTCACTTCTGCTGATCGCATTCGACGTAGCGGCGACGGCAGCGGCGAGTGAACACAGGCCGTCTGCGGATGTCCATGGAAGAGGTGTAGTATTAAACCGAGACAGTAGCTCGGTGGCGCAGCATCGTCCCGCCATTGCAACCTCGGCCGGCGAGAGGCGAGATATGATGTCAACGGCGAGTCGCCTCGCAAGTGACCGAATGGTTGACCAAACATCCACCGATGCTGCCACCGCGATGGCCCACACCCGCTGATCCACCGGGTCAAGCCGAACCGCCTCTCGGAAGGCGACTTCAAAAAGTCGCCGACGGGTTGATGCATCGGCCTGTTCGTACCACATTAGTTCCGCAACTGTGCATCCCGCCCGCACCAAGAGGAAAAAAACACGTGTCAAAGTTATGGCAAATGTCTTATCAGTCGACAAATCGTTCTGGACAAACCCCGAAGCTCTAAACTTCGACTCAAGATCGAACCTCCACGCTTGTTCGCGTCACCTTCGTCACAACTGTCTGAGTGACGTGAGGGTCACCGGGGCCACGCAACGTGCGTTGCTCTTCAACGATTGGCTCGAGGCAGTATATTCTAAACAGCACGACCATGCAAACGATAAGAAGTAATCCGACAACAAACAGCGAGATTGCAACCGCACAGCCGGTATCGCAATAGTTCTTTGCGTCATCGCGAAGTCCAACGTTGGCCTGGCTAGTTCCCAACCAGCTGACGCGGGTAAACCGCAACAAGCTGCAAGTTGGGGATGCCCAGTCGACCGTGCCATTGGCCGGACATAGATTGCAGTGACTAGGATTTGAGGAACCATTCTCGACGCTGTAAACGGTGCCGGCGTTTGTGCTAAATTTCATGAACGGATGTCTGCCGCCACAAATCATTGGTATCTGAAGTGGCGGTGCGAAAAGCCGCTGGCTGCACGAGAAAACTGAACACGCTGCTGGAGCGGCGCTGCTTTCATCGTTGAAAACAACTGTGATTCCGGCGGGTACCAAAGTCCAGTCGAACGATTGCAAGGTCGAAACGGGATTACCCGTCAGGGTCAAGATTAGACGGCTTTCCAGCGGCAAGTCAACTAAGGAAGACAGGTCCATTGAACCGACGAAGCGATTGAAGGACAAATCCAAGGAACGCAAACGTGTTGAATTTGAAAACAATATACGCCCAGAAAGTGAATTGCTGGTCAAATTCAAATCGAGGAGCGAAGGCGGTACGCTCGTGAGGTCAAGTGAGCCAGTGAGCCCCTGATCAACAATTCGAAGCGAGCGAATTAACGTAGGGATGGCGGATACGTTAATGGGCCCAATCAGTTTGGTTGAACTGCCGTCGACTACGCAATCGTAAGATTCGAGTTGTGAAGAAGAATTCTTGCAGATGGCTGATGGATTGATTTGGTTGTCCCGTGCAGTACGCACGGACCACAACGTAGCCGGTGATAGAATGTTAACAAGGCCGGGCAATGCCAACATCATTTGAGAATCGGTTGCAGAAGATGCGACGATTGGAATTGATGAACGGAGCGCGGGATGAGAAATACCAAACAGTCGGGAAGGGGTTCCGCCTGGAACCCAAGAGCAAAGGGGGTCTCCCAGTTCTTCACCATTAGTGAAACCATCACCATCCGAATCTTTGTTGCAAATTGCCGACCAACTGAAGTTGTTTTGGTCAAATTCCTCTCCGAACAAATTTCTGGGACCTCCACCGCCAGGATTGAAATGCCCGATCGCCGTCCATGGCACGCTGGCGTTCGTTGAACTGTCAAGCACCACGACACGACGACTGTTTGGTATCAACCCCAAAAAGGACGGAAACGCCGCTACATGCGCCGAGTGAAAAACAATTATGCTACCTACGATCGCAAGCGTCATTCGATTTCGCTGTGAAGGTAAGAGAAAAGTCGAACATGAAAGACCTTGATTCAACGCAGAAGGCCAGTCGGCGGGAAACTGACAAGCAACATCGGAAAAACGCAAACAGTGGCGACGAGCACGAGCGGATCACACATTTCAAACAAACAGATTACTGGACATTGCTAGGCAAAGTAATTCAACGACGACTTTTTTTTCGCTTGAACGACGTTGATTCCCTCGATGAAATCCTCGTGGGAAACGCTCAATCGGTCGCTGCGCAAAGCCAACATTCCGGCCTCTACGCACACCGCCTTCAGTTGCGCGCCGTTCATATCGTCCGTGCAACGCGCCAGTTCCTCGAAGTTGACATCACCGGATTTTCGCATTCGCCGAGAATGGATCTCCAGAATTTTGCCTCGAGCATCTTCATCCGGCACTGGAAATTCAACTTTCCGGTCAAGTCGCCCGGAGCGAATTAGGGCAGGATCCAGCACGTCGATGCGGTTGGTTGCAGCAATCACCTTGATATCATCGCATGAGCTGAAACCATCCAACTGCGCAAGCAACTCCAGCATGGTACGCTGCGCTTCGCGAGATCCATCGCCGTCTTCATCTGAGCTCGACCGTCGTGTGCCGATGGCATCAATTTCGTCGATGAAGATTATCGCCGGTGCTTTTTTCCGGGCCAATGCAAATGCATCCCTCACTATGCGCGCACCTTCGCCAATGTACATTTGCACGAGTTGCGGTCCTGCCAATTTGAGAAAACAAGCACTTGTGTTTGCGGCGCACGCGCGAGCAAGCATCGTTTTCCCAGTGCCCGGCGCACCATAAAGAATAACGCCCTTTGGCGGTTGAATGCCAATCGAAGTGTATTGCTCTTTGTGAGTGATAGGAAGAACGACTGCCTCGATTAGTTCCTTGATTTGCTTGTCAAGGCCTCCAACGTCGGTGTACTTGTCGGTTGGTCGTTCGTCGACTTCCATCGCCTTGACACGAGGGTCGTACTCCGTTGGAAGGCTTTCGAGCACAAGAAATGTGTCTTTGTTAACACCAACCAGATCGTCTGGCTTCAACTTGTTGTGCGGTACCAGTCCAACCACGGGCAAGAACATTGTCTGACGGGCTGATGTTTTGATCACGGCAGACATCTGTGTTTTGCTCTTGTGCAGTGTTGCCTCAGCATCGTCGTCATCCCGCACAACTTCGAGAATTTCTCCGATGTTCGCCACGAGGTAAGGAAGACGGTTGTTTCGCTTGACCCGTTCGTTGTTCAACGCGATTTCTTCCGTCATTCGCCTCGCTTCCTCCTTGATGCGACGATCTGTGCTCTTCAGCACACTGACTTCTGAGTCCAACGCACGAAGACGGCTTTGAAGGTCGCCGCGCGGTAACCCGTCTAGCTCTGCGTTCAACGCTTCGTACTACGTCGGCTGATTGGTCGATGCCGACTCGGTGGGTTTGACTTGCGCCATTGCCAAAAAGACTCTAAAGGGAGAGCAATAGGCGAGGTCGTCAAACGAAATGGAACTGCTTAGATATACGAAGGCCGTCACGAAGTATTCCCTCAGCGTCGCTTTTAGAAACCTAAACAGCCCAACTTCTGGTGTAGACCTTCGTGGCCTGTGGCCTATGCCCTCCTTCTCGGTGGTGTGATTCCCCTTCTGGAATGCGAACTCTTTCTCCCTTTCATGTGCGCCAAGATCCTGGAACAACCTACGCGCACGCGTCGTAGTTTGCATAGTGGTCATTGCTTGGGGTGGC
>ERZ1292630.1811-Hain-H41-02um-R3-1811-length-20405-cov-7_pt1 | contig 20405 bp, 6 predicted proteins | sample MGYA00564408_ERZ1292630 | MGnify/ENA primary metagenome ERZ1292630 (study PRJEB36523, sample SAMEA6512641) | groundwater metagenome | collected 2019-01-08 | study: AquaDiva: Metagenomics assemblies of 32 groundwater samples
GTAGCTAGTGTGCAGCTTTTTTTTTCAAGCTTAAAGAAAAAGAAAGCATCGCCGTTGTTTTTTCACTCGTGGGCATGTCTCAATTTTTGCCGTGCCGTAATGATTCCTCAAAATCAGGGCCTTGCATCACGTCGTGGGCTCGTCTGCAACGAGAATCGTGACATCGATCTTGCAGTTTTGCAGAGCTGTTTCGGCCGAGGCGGTACCCTGCCGATCCCCGATGCACTTCGTATCGTCCGCCTAGTGACCTCGCTGCTAGCGGCCGAACCGAACCTCTTGTCGCTGCCGACTGTCTCCGAAAGTCCGCATGATCCCGTCCAGCTGCAGCAACGTGTCGTTATTTTCGGTGATATTCACGGACAGTACCATGACTATTTGAAAGCGTTGACAATCGCTGGCCCGATCGGCACCTCTTCGCATCGGATTCCGGAATGCAACAACGCGACGGTTGCTGGTCGACCTCCTCAGTCACCGCGGACGATGCACCCGTCGGCCACCCTCACTACGACGTATCTGTTTCTTGGAGACTACGTTGACCGCGGGAAATTTTCGACGGAAGTGATACTTCACTTGTTTACGTTGAAGCTTCTGTTTCCGCGTCATTGCTTTTTACTTCGCGGCAACCACGAATCCAGGCACATGACTGGATACTTCGATTTCCGCGTTGAATGCGAAAAAAAGTACGATCTGGGTTTCTATGAAGCCTGCATGCTTGCATTCGATGCCTTGCCGTTGGCAGCGATGGTCGGTCCACACGTCCTTTGCGTCCATGGCGGCATCGGTCCGGGGTTGCGCTTTGTGCGCGATATCGACTGCCTGCATCGGTTTCGTGAAATTCCTTCGAAAGGGGTCATGTGCGACCTTTGCTGGGCCGATCCAGATGATGACGCGGCTGACAAACCCGCGACTTTGCCAGATGCCAACAACGTGGTGGCCTTCTACGAAAATGAGGAAAGAGGAGTGAGTTGCAATTTCACCTTCGGCGCGTTAACAAAGTTTCTCGATGAGAACCATTTATTGTGCATCGTGCGGGCTCACGAGGCGCAAGAAGAGGGATACCAACTTCACCGCCGGCGGAATCCGGTGCAGGTTTCGACTCAAATGCGACGAAAGCGACCCCACCTGATAGACGCTTTTCCAGCGATGATCACCATTTTCAGCGCTCCAAACTACTGCGATACCTACAACAACAAAGGGGCCATCCTGGTTCTGAACCATGTTCCTGCAGCCGCCAGGCAACCGGTGGCTGGCAATGGTACGGATTCTACATCCCTGCGTAGCAGCACCCCGCCACTTGACTGCGCAAGCAACGGTATCGACAGCGGACGCTCAACGCCAACAAAAGGTGCCACGTCGATTGCCGAAGTGTCCTCAGCAATGACGATGACGATCAAACAATTCTTCAGCAGTCCCCACCCGTACGTTTTACCGCGGTTCATGAACGGGTTCGAGTGGTCTCACCCGTTCCTATGCGCGAGGTTGCTGGAGGTGGTCGATACCATCATCAGTCTTGGGGAGGAAGGAGGTGACGACGATGCCGAGGGCCCGCCAAATACGACGGCGCCGAATGATGCCGGCGTGGCGACGATGAGGCTGCAGCAAACCGGGTTGCCTCCTTTGTCGCCCCCAACACTACCTGCGAGGCCGCACGCAGGCAACGAATATGAAAGCGGTGGAAGTCACGAGGAGCGTTCGCCAACTCCGGAAGATGAACCCGTCGTTGCCGTCGAACGAGCATTTCATCGCTGTGAAAGCGGCGCCTTGCGGCGGTCACCGCCGACACCCACCGGTAGCCCAAACCAAGGGAGATCTCCGCCACTGGCGTAAAAACGTTAATTTTTTCCCCTCACCTTTTGTGTCTCGTCTCACTATTCTGCACCCACACCGATGTTGATGCCCACCGTCTGTTTTCAGTATCGTTTCTCTGTCTCGTGTGGAAATGCCGCCGCTGGTCGTCATCGCGCGTCACGGGGAACGAACAGACCATGTGGACCCCACTTGGTCTCTCTCGGCCGACATGCCAAATGACCCACCGCTGACGCAGCTAGGATGCGGAATGGCGCGCAAACTGGGGGCCCACTTGGCCACTCTTGGCGCGGCGACACCGGACAGCCGGGGCAACCTTTTCGCCCCTGACAGAGTCGTCATTCTAGCCAGTCCGCTCGTGAGGTGCGTCGAAACCGCGCATGGCATTCGCGAAGGACTGCTCCGTACGACAATCGAAATGGGGGGCGACGCGACGGCGGCGTGGTGCCCCATTTTTATCGAACACTCACTCGTGGAGTCGGCCAAATGGCAGCAAAATGATTTGTTCAAAAATGCTGCTTACGCATCGGGCGAAGCGGGGATGCGTCCTCTACTGGACCCCTCCGTGGATCCAACAAAGGCCCCGGCAATGGAAGTCACTTTGTGGAAGGATGCAGCCTTCCACCAGGCGACCACCAGCCCCCACATCGTTGTCGGTCGCTCGAAGATCCTTCACGACATGACTGACCTTGCCCACGAGACAGGGCGTGCTGAAAGCGGCAGCTCATCGCCCTCATCTGTCGTCTCCCTCGTGCATTACTGCCCGCGGGACCATCAACTCGTTGACACCATGCCGCTCAAGGCCCGAGTGGCCTTGGCTGCTCGGCGACTGCTGTCGCTGCCAGAGTTGCAGGATAAAATCGTCATTCTAGTGGGGCACGGTTTGACGGCGGAAACCTGGTACAATGAGCTGACAGGGGAGCAAGATACGCGCCGAGAAATCGGTTACACGGCTTTCGCCATCTTGAAGCCTCGTGACACGGCGGCTCAAACTACGAAGGCCCAAAAGCCCGTTGGTGCGTGCGAAGCTGTACCGCTCGGTGGGCATCCAGGCAGCTTTCGTTCACCACATCTGTTTGTGACCAAAGTGTCCAAGTAGTCATCTCGCGACTCTTTTCTGCTGTCCACTTTCGTTTTGTTGCTTTTACAACTTGGCTTTGCTTTTTGACATTGCAGTCGGGTCAGTGAGGGCAGTTGACGACACGCTGATGAGTAACCCATTTTAGCTTGCAACCGCCCTCAACAGATTCTAGGATATCGTAACCCCACGATGTCGCAAACCGGAGATCGGTTGCCGCAGGTCCACTACGTGTGCGTGCGCGTCGACGACAAGACACTCATAGATTACACGGCTATCAAAAGTAGCCCTCACGGACGATTCACACCAAAACTTCTCGCCCAACTGGGCACCGTGAAAGGCGATCAACGTGTGACTTACACAGGTGGCGATGGGTCCAACCTGAATTATCACGTCATGCAGCTCTCCGGGGTGGTGTACCTCTGTTGCTGCGAAAAGCCGTTGAAGCAGCTCGTCGCGTTTCAGCTTCTCGACAGCATGAAGCAGCAGTACTTGACGCACAAAGCGAGCGGCAAAATCGCCATTGGACTTGTGCAGGCGATGAAACGGGATGTCGAGGAGGTCAACGCGGGCCGTGGGGACAAATTTGCAAAGTTGCAGACAGAAATTGCTTCGGTCCGTGACATCATGTTGGATAACGTGGATCAAGCCATCTTGCGCCAGAAGAATATTGAAGGTCTCTTGGATGAGACCGAACATCTTAGCGAGGCCAGCGGCAAATTCTCCGCCAATGCGACTGAGCTACGAAGGAAAATGTGGTGGAAGAATGTCAAACTGCTGCTGTTGATCCTCCTCATCGTGTCGGTCCTCATATTCATCATCGTTCTTGTCGCTTGTGGCGGATTCAAGTTTGAAAAGTGCAAGTGAAACTGCTGATGCCGTTCGTTCACAACTGAATGCACTCTCCAAAAGGGTTTTGCTTTCGGGCAACCCCCCTGCGCCCTCAGTCTCTTTCAAATGCAAGGCGACGGACGGGATGGGTCAGTCAAGGTAATAGGTGGTCAGGTGGCGATTCGCACATGAACGTTCCCGCACGGTCCCGATACCGAGTAGAAAGCCCACAAAATCACTTCTTTTATTCCGGTTTGGTTTCCACGCTCAAAGAATCCGATGACTATTTCTGACCATGCGACGAGACCGGCGGCGTCGTCACCTGCACTGAACTCGCCTCCAGACCTGTCGAATGCGTCTCCGGATCAAGTTGCAGCGTGGCTCAACGAGTGTGTGGCAGCATCTCGGCAAGCGAGTTGCGTTCCTCGGCGAGCACCCGTTTCCAATACGCGGTCGATGGTGGAAGCCCCCAGCTGGACGGGCCCTCAGTTGCTTCGTACTCATAGACAGTGCGTCCTCGGCCATTCCGTCGACTCGTTTCGCAGTGTTGTGGAGTATGCTGATGCGGCGGCATTGCGCCACCCATCTCACGCGGGTCTCCGCTCAGCGGTCACCTCGGTCGATTCCGAAGCATCGCGTCGCTTCCTCATCGCAAATGATGTTGGAACGTTGCTGGATGTGCTCGCACAAGCGGCGGTTGCACAACGCACCGGAGATCCCCTCGGCGACATGATGGGCGCGCTCCGCGCGTCGTATGCACCACCAACAGGGTCGGTGCACGAGTAGATTGTAGCGAATCGACAAAGCCTCAGCGTCAATCAATAAGTGGAAAACGCGGCGACCTCTTGTTGCTCCCGTTGTGAACGAACGATGCCAGTTTCCTCTTTTTCTTTGCGTTGCCATGTTAGGCTGGTCGCCTTCCGAGGCGAATCTCGCCGCGCCACGACCACCGCAGTTCACCCTGAACGTCGACCTCGATGAGTCGACGTCAGCCGCCAGCTTCCGCCTAGGCGTCAGCGTCGCCGGGACCGCCGGAGTGAGCGGCAGTGTTTCGAGTCACCCCGCACTCGGCGGTTTGGGAGCGGTCGACGTTCCCTGGTGCATGTCCGTCCTGTCCCCCTCGCTGACCGTGAACGGAGTCCCGTTTGTGAACGCCGTCGTCGCATCCGACGAGCCGCAGCAAGTGTTTCTCGCGGCGGAAGTGGGTCCTCAGATGCTTGCCGGGCTCGTTGGTTCAGCTGCCATCGAAGGACGCGGGGTGACCGCCACCATTGTGATGAGCACGGCGAACGCGCTCGGCGCACCGGATATCCACATTCCCGTCGCCATCAAGCGCGTCTTGCTGAACACATCTACCATTTCCGCCATTTCCAGCGAAATAAACGCGGTCCTTACCATGGCGCTGGCGCGAGACCCGCAACGCGATGGGAGTCTGGCCGCGCTGTTGCATCCCAGGCAGACCGCGACGGTTTTGGCGAACCGGGGCACGCTAGCTCATTCGAGCATCGTTGGCTACTATGGGATCTTCTACCACGAAGGGTGCGTGAATTACGCCCTCGAGAAACGGGACAAGGCGCTCTCATCCATCGGCCGGCCGCTACGCGACGAGCACGAAGTGCGAATGGTCGTCAAAGAAGTCCTCGACGGCCTCTCGTTCCTCCATGGCCCAACGGTCCGCCTCGTTCACAACGACTTGAAACCGGCGAACATATTGGCGAATTTTTGCCAAACCGCCGACGGTACGGTTGCCACCATTGCGAAAAAATCGATCAGACTATGTGACTTTGGCTGCGCAGTTGCGCTGCCGCCGGACTCTGACCACATTCTCTGCGCACCTGACGCCTTGGACTTGGGCACGCTCATGTACAAGCCTCCCGAGAGACTTTGCGCCAAGCCGGGCGCCAACGGGTATCTCCGCTACAGCGACAAGGCGGACATTTGGTCTTTGGGGATTACAGCGTTTGAATTGCTCACCGGGAAACTGCTGTTCGCAACGACCGAGTTGGTTGGATCGTCGCGCTCGATGCATCTCGCCACTCAATTCGGAATGGGTCAATCACACATTCACTCATTAATTCACGACGTGGCGCAGCACCACCCGGTGCCAGTGTCGATCGAATTCTTAGGCTTTCTGTGCAAGTGCCTCACTCTTGACGATGGGCTGCGGCCCTCTGCCGCGTCATTGTTGCACCATCCGTTCTTGAAGTCATCCGATTGGTAGCCCCCCGGCTGGCCTGCCGCGTTTCGTTTCCAATAACCACCAGTACGGCTCTCTTTTTTTCGTCTGACTGGCGCAGCTGAACAGCCCCTGTCTTCAGCGCACAAGTCCAGAATGTTCCACTTCACAGATTTAAACGACCAAAAAATTAGGAGACGGAAAACGCCGTCCGTTTTCCTTTTGTCTTGCCAGGTGTCTCAGATCGGATCGCTTCCATCGCCCCGTTCGACCGATTTGGGTCCAGGCCTGGTGTGAGTTGGCCGTCATCACCGTTGTTTGCCTTTACTTGAACCAATCCTTCCTCCTCGTTGTACTCTTCTCACTCCGCAATGTCTGCTGCGTCGGCACCAGCGAAAACGCTGTTACTCTTCGACGTCGACGGCACTCTGACCGTGCCTCGTAAAATGGCAGAGCCGGAGATGCTTGCGACGCTACGCGCGGCGAGGCAGCAATTCACGATCGGAGTGGTGGGCGGCAGCGACTTGAAAAAACAAGAAGAGCAACTGGGAAGCGACGTGCTGGCTAACTTTGACTATGTTTTCTCCGAAAATGGCCTACTGGCGTTCAAATCCGGAAAGGAGATTCACCGTCAGTCGTTGCTCACCTTCTTGGGAAACGACCGTTTGAAGCTCTTTGTGAAGAAAGTGCTCCGAATGGTCGCCGACCTTGACATACCCGTTCAACGAGGCACGTTTATTGAGATGCGTAACGGCATGTTCAACGTCAGCCCCATTGGACGGAACTGCTCCCAGGTCGAACGTGATGAGTTTGAAAAATACGATCACGTCCACAAGGTGCGCCAGGGGATGATCGATGAGCTGCAGCGCACCTTTCCCGACTTCGGCCTCAAGTACAGCATTGGGGGGCAAATTTCGTTCGACGTCTTCCCAATCGGATGGGACAAGACGTACTGCTTGCAATTCGTCCGGGACGACTTTAAAAATATCCACTTTTTTGGCGACAAGACCAGCCCAGGAGGGAACGACTTTGAAATCTACACGTCGCCACTCGTTGTGGGCCACTCCGTGCAGTCGTTTCACGACACGATCCGTATTCTACAAGAGATGATGGCCGCCACTGCACCACACGCATAACCCCACGCCACAATCTCCCGCCCATCTCCCGGCTCTCTTTCGCGTTCGTATCGCTGTCACCACCAGACCAAACAAAAAAGGAAGTCATATCAGATCAACACTCGTTTCTGTAATTTCTACACAGTTAGCCTCTATCGACGACTCTCGAAAATCAAATTTGAATATGTCACATGGAACGGCGAAGCACGAAACAGGGTCGACGCTCGGTCGCTTCCCACAGCTGTACCCGTACGTGCTGGACCACATCGGCGAGGTGCCAGTGCAACGGCGTCTGCGAGACGACATCGCTCGCATGGACCGCTCTGTCATGATGGGGGCACCCGACGAAGCGCAGTTTCTCGGTTGGCTGGCGGCGTCGATCGGCGCAAAACGTTGCATCGAAGTTGGCGTCTTCCGAGGCTCCACGACGCTCGCGCTTGCCCTGGCGCTGCCCGCCGACGGGAAGATTGTCGGATTGGACATTTCTGCAGATTACGCTCAGCTTGGCATTCAGGCATGGAAGGATGCTGGTGTCGAGCACAAGATTGACTTCCGTGTGGGCGACGCCGTTTCGACTCTGAGAGAGATGGCGGCGGATGCGAGTCAACTGGGCACATACGACCTTGTGTTCATCGACGCGGACAAGGTCAACTACGATCACTACTACGAGGCTTCCTTGTTGCTGTTGCGCAAGGGCGGCGTGATCGCCATTGACAATGTGCTGTGGGGTGGCACGGTGATCGACGCGGCGGACCGCGATGCGGACACCGTCGCGATACGTGGGGTGAACGAAAAGGTGCGTGGCGATCCGCGTGTGCACGCGACGATGCTTCCCATCGCGGACGGCTGCTACATGGTTCGCAAACTTTGAGTCTTTTTCCCCGGAGGTGACGTTCTCTCGCATCGTCTACGATATTGAGATTTTTTTTTTGTTCGTTCGATCAAGGTAAACCGAACCAATGCCGCGCCGCCGTTCACATGAACGGAGTTACGTTGTGTCGTTTTTTTTAAAATCACAAACAGTCCGCTCGGTTTTCCGCCGCGAAACTCTCTCCCTTTCGATTCTTTTTATTTTCTCTCCCTAACAGTTCTACACTCCTCTCCTGCAGCCGCGGATCACTTGCTCATTTGTTACTTTCTGCAAGACCGCCTCCGTCATCTCTCTCTCTCACCCCGGTAGCTGTTCTTTCGTCGAACTTTTTCAACTTTGTTTGGTTCCGTTCAGAGGACCAAAAGAAAAAAGCGACAACAAAGGAGCACCCTCAAGGACCCTTCAACACCGATCCATCCTGCTAGATCGACGTCCCGACAGCCCCGACTGGAAACAACAGGAAACCAAGCCCGAGTGACCTTCAACACCTCTGTGAATTTTTTCGGAGGCACTCAAACTTTGTTTCACTGATTTTTCCGTTACAAACGCTTTCGGTTTCAACCATTGTCGACATTTGGATACCCTTTCGGTTTTTCTCGGCCATCAATACCACTCTCGGCCATCGTACCACTACGCGCCCTTGCAATGCAATCTCCCAGCAACGGTGTCCACCGAGTCGCCAAGTCAGTCGTCGCAGCCGTTGTAGCGCTGTTGATCATCGGTGCTGTATTTCCCGACGCGGTACTGCCTGCAGAGGCCGGCACCCCCAATTCCTGCGGCTACGGCTGCGCGGCTGGATATTGGTTTTCCAATTGCACGTCGAGCTGTGTCCAATGCTCCGCGGGCTTCTTCTGCAAGGGAAATTTGACCATGCCCTCGCCTTGCAAAGCGGGTACCTACAGCAACGCCATTGCGGCGAAGAACAACAAGACCTGCATCAAGTGTGCCTCAGCTCAGTTCAGTAACGCGGGTGCCACCGGCTGCTCCAATTGCCCCCCGCTGACCGTGCCCACGACAGATCGCACGGCGTGCGTCGCTTGCGCCAAGGGCTTCATCGTCACCGCAGGCGTCTGCGTGCAGTGTCCCAAGGGAAAATACGCCTCCAACATTACGGGCACATGCCTTGATTGCACGTCGGGCTACTCATGCACCACTCGCTCGGTCGACAAGGAGAAAGCGTGCGGGGCCGGTACGTATAGTGACACCGGCGACGGCTACTGCCGTCCGTGCGAGGCTGGGTTTGCGTGCCCTGCGACGAGCATCCAATGTTCCACTGCCGGTAATCGAAATAAGGTCGCCTGTGCCCCGGGAACGTACGCGGCCGGCAACGCCACCGCGTGCACGACTTGCCCTCCCATGTTTTACTGCTCCGACCCGCGGAAGCCGATTGCCAAGCCCTGTCCCACGGGTACCTACAGCGTCGGCGGCGCCAAGAACTGCACCATTTGCCCCGTCGGCTTTGTGTGCAATGACACCGTCACCGGCTTCCCGCTGCAATGTAACGCGGGTACCGCCCCGGACGTCGGACAAACGTCCTGCGCGCCGTGCCCAGCTGGGTTCGCTTGCGCGGCAGGGGCAAAAACCCCCTGCCCGATTGGTCAGTACTCGCTCACCGGAGACTTGAACTGCCGCCCTTGCACTGTCGGGTATATGTGCCCCAATCCTGACCAAGCTCCTGTCATATGCCCCGCCGGCACCATGTCCCCTGGAGGCACGGTCGTCGCCTGTACGCCCTGCGCGTCGAACTCGTCGTACTACAACAGCGCCGCCGGGTCATCAAGCTGCTCCCCATGCCCCGTTGGCAACTACTGCCCAGTGAGCAACGCCGCACCGATTCCGTGCCCCGCAGGCCAATTTGCCGATGTTCCAGGTCTCTTTGCTTGCAAAGTTTGCACGGTCGTCCACAACAACATGTCGTACTACTCTCTGGGCGCGGCTACGAGCTGTACCATCTGCCCGGGTGGCAACACCTGCCCAGGAGGTTCGTCGGTTGTCCAATGCGCAGGTGGGACGTACACCGCGGCAGGTGGCTACAGCTGTTGGCCGTGCCCGGCGGGTTTCGCCTGCCCAGCGGGATCGACAACTCCCACAGCTTGTGCCGCTGGCTATTATACCCTCGGTGGCACCCCATCATGCACCATTTGCCCTGCGAACCGCATGTGCCCGGCGGCGAACCTCGGACCGGTGGCTTGCGATCTGCCGAACGGATACTTCTCCTCCCAAGGAGCGACGATTTGCAACAGCTGCCCCTCCGGCGCCACGTGCGGCGTGAACATTTCAAGCGGGAAGGTCACCGTCAAGAGCTGCCCTTCTGGCTACTACCGCATTGCCGGTGGCACCACCTGCAAGGTGTGCCCACCTGGACACATGTGCCCTACGACAGACTTCGCGCCGATTCCGTGCCCGCATGGCCACTTCGCCATGCCAGGGTCGACCAACTGCTTCGTGTGCCAAGCGGGAAAAATGTGCAACAACCAGACGGCACCCACGGCCTGTGCCATGGGCTACTACAGTTTGCAAGGTGACGGATACTGTAAGCCATGCCCAACCGGCTACGCTTGCCCCAACCCCTGGTCGCTCCCGGTCGCCTGTGTTCCCGGCACCTACTCGGAAGGACTGCGCACCAACTGCACCGCCTGCCCCCGCGGTTGGGAGTGCCCGACGACGTACCAATTCCTCGGCACCGCAGTGCCTTGCCAAAAGGGCTTCTACAGCACCGGCTACCAGACCATGTGCACCATGTGTCCGTCCGGATTCGCGTGCCCCTGGACTCACCTCGGCATCGAGTTGCCATGTCCCCCTGGTACCTACTCCAGTCGCGGCTACCAAAACTGCACCGTGTGCCCGGCGGGATGGGCATGCCCGAACACGAACATCGACCTCGTTCCTCGTTACCAGTGCGACGCCGGCACGTATTCCATCGGCCGCCAGACGTCCTGCACGGTGTGCCCGGCGGGATCGTACTGCTACAAGACCACCGCGGCCATCGTTCAGGCTTGCAAGAACGGCACCTTTTCGTCTCCCGGCCAGTCCGCGTGTACCGTGTGCGCCGCAGGACATTACTGCCCTCACACCGCCGTCTACGCGACCCAACCCGACTTCGGTGCGCTCGGCATCGGCCGTCAAGTGCCCTGCGGTCCGGGTCAGTACGCCTCACCGGGATCTTTCTCATGCGTGAACTGCCCGGCCGGCTTCATCTGCACGTCGACGACGGCGGCCGACGGCGGGCGACAAGTCTGCCCGACTGGCTATTTCACCGCACAGGGTTCCACCTTCGCGCTGGTGGCCGCAACGAACTGTGTCGCCTGCCCCTCCGGCCAAGACTGCACCGTCGCGACCGCGGCGCCTTCGTCCTGCGCATTGGGCACGTACGCCACGTCCACAGGATGCCAGAGCTGCCCAGCTGGCTACATGTGCCCAACACCCGGAAGCCCACCCGTCGCGTGCCCAGCCGGCCAGTACTCGGCCGCGAACTCTCAGACGTGCACGAACTGCGCTGGAGGCTATGTGTGTGATCCACTGTCAACCACCTCGACACCAGCCGCGAGCCCGTGCCCACTTGGCAGCTTCTGCCCCCAAGGGACGACGGCCGCGGTGCTTTGCCCCGCCGGGACGTACGGAGCCATCACCAAGGGAACGAGCGCCGGCCACGCCTGCGTGCAATGTCAAGCCGGATTCTACTGCCCCGCGGGCACCGCGGGTGTCAACAGCCAGATCAACTGCCCAGTGGGTCACTACTGCCCCAGCGGCTCGCCATTCCCGACACCGTGCTCTGCGGGCCTTTTCAGCAGCGTGATGAAGGCGGTGGCGCGCGCGACGTGCATGATCTGCCCGGAAGGATTTTTCTGCCCCACAGGCTCGTCGGCGTACTCCGCGAATGCTTGCCCTCCAGGATACTATTGCCCCGCAGGAACCGGATCCGGATTCGAGAACGCGTGCCCAGTCGGTACTTACAGCGCCGACATGAAGCTCACATCTGCGACCCAGTGCCAACAGTGCGCGGCTGGATACATGTGCCCATCGACGGCTCTCACCGCCCAAATTCCGTGCTCCGTTGGCAGCTATCAATCCGAGCCGGGCTCCATGCAGTGCAAAGCGTGCGAAGAAGGCTGGGCCTGCCCCCGGACGGCCATGTCGACGTACCTCAACACGCCGTGCGCTGCAGGCAGTTACTGCCCGAAGGGCACTGGCCTCGCCACGGCGAATCCTTGCCCCGCCGGAACCTACACCTTCCGAAACAACCTCGGCAGCGCAGGCGACTGCGAAATCTGCTGGCGAGGACACTACTGCCCCGCGGGGACCGGCAACTCGCCCGCCACCCCTCAGCCTTGCTCCGCCGGCTTCTACTGCCCTGGCGTGCCCTCCAACGCCAACGGCAAGTACTTCTACGCCAGCCAGTACAGCGGACAGACCACCGGCGTCGGCACGCAATACCCATGTCCCCCAGGCACTTACTCCACGCTCACGGACCTCTGGGCACCCGAACAGTGCTCCCCGTGCCCCGCCGGTTCCTATTGCACCGGCGGCGGCAGCGCCGTGTCGGGACTATGCTCGGCCGCGTACTTCTGCCCCGTTGGCAGCTGGCTGCCAACTCAAGTGCCCTGCCCGGCCGGGACTTGGAACCCGCTCACGGGCAAGTCCACCCAAGCCGATTGCCGGCCCTGCTCCCCAGGACGCTACTGTCTCGTCGGCGTGTCCGTCGAGCAAAATTGCCCGTCGGGTTCTTACACGCCCTACAACAACACGATCGGACCTGGCCCATCGGCGTCGCTGACCGCGGGTCTCTGCATCATCTGCCCCGCCGGTTACTACTGCTCCGCGGGATCATCCGTGCCGATTGAATGCTCCGCGGGCACGTACTCTGGCCCGGGCGTCGGCAGCTGCTTCGCGTGCGAGGCGGGGCGCTACTGCCCAACAACCGCCGTCATGCTTGACCAAAAGGAGCGCCTGTTCCTGTGCCCCGCCGGTTTGTACTGCCCGATGGGCATGTCCCGCATCCCGGCGGCGGAGTACGACGCGTGCCCAGTTGGAAACTACTGCCCACTTGGCTTCGGCGCGCCCGTTCCCTGCCCGCCGGGTACCTACAATCCCAACAAGGGGCGAGCGTCCGTGACAGAGTGCGTCCTTTGCACGCCTGGATACTATTGCTCGGTCAGCGGCGCGGCGAACGTGACAGGTGAGTGCGATCCGGGTTTCTACTGTCCCGCTGGCTCCACCGCATCGGCACAGACACCGTGCCCAGCCCGCTACTACCGTTCCGCGGCGCGAGGTGAAACCGAGGACTTCTGCAGCGTGTGCCCGCGCGGCTACTACTGCCCGCAGGGCACTGCCATGCCCATTCCGTGCTCTCGCGGCTACTACTGCGTCACAGGGTCCGAAACGCCGCAGCCTTGCCCCATTGGATCCTACGGCAACGCCACTGGCCTCCGGAGCCAAGACGAATGCTCCGCGTGCACGGCGGGTTACTACTGCGACGGTTTGGGCTTGCCCCACCCCACCGGTCTGTGCGATCCAGGATACTACTGCATCAGTCGCGCCTTCACCTCCGCACCGCCCGGCCTGCCCACTGGTGGTTTGTGCCCCAAGGGTGGTTATTGCCCCCCAGGTTCGTCCTTCCCCACAGCCTGTGCCGAAGGTAGCTTCAACAACTTCACGGGTGGTTCGACGCAGCAAGATTGCACCGCTTGCACTCCCGGCTTCTATTGCTCTGGCTCCAACTTACCGTTCCCGACGGGGCCGTGCTCCGCTGGTTACTATTGCACCGGAGGAGCCGCCCTGCCTACGCAATTCCGAACGCCCGCTGGCCACTTTTCCCTCCCTGGCGCGCCTGCTCCAGAGGAGTGCCCACTCGGCACCTTCAATCCATCGCCCGCCCAAGGTTCGTGCCTGCCGTGCATTGCCGGGTACTACTGTCCCACGCGTGCCATGGTCAACTACCTGCCGTGCCCGCCCGGAGGCTACTGTTCAGCGGCCTCTGTCCTCCCACGTGCATGCCCCATCGGCACCTTCCAACCGGAAACCCGTCGACAGAATTCCTCTAACTGCCTGCCTTGCCCCCCTGGGTATTACTGCGCCGATTCCAACTCGTCCGCGGCCACAGGTCCCTGCGCCTTCGGATTCTACTGCCGCCGTGGTTGCATCAATGCCCAGTGCTCACAGTACTCTCTGAACGGTGGTATCGCAAACAACTTCCCGACCAACCCAGGACTGGAGAACAACATTGGTGGACCATGCCCCTTCGGCGCCTACTGCCTGAACGCGACCGCCAATCCCATCGCCTGTCCTGACGGGACGCAGCGAGACACTATTCAAGGAGCTGCCAAAACAGACTGCGCCGCATGCTCCCCAGGCTACTATTGTCCCGTCACCGGCATGTCCTCCACGCTGCCCTACGCGGACAAGAATCCAAAATCGTGCCCCGAAGGCTACTACTGCCCCGGCCAAGTGTCCGGTCAGATCTACGGCTGCAACAACGCCATCTGTAGCAACTACTACGGCACGGCCTGCACGTTGGCCATCGGTTGCCACGGCACGACCAATTTGGATCTCTCGGGTGCCACGCCGGCCGCTCGCCAGTGCCCAACGGGATTCTATTGCCCCGCCGGTCAAGCCTCCCCGACGATTTGCCCCGTGGTCGGCGGCAAACGCACTTACGCCCCGTTCCGTCGCACTGTGCAATGTTTGCTCTGCCCCGGCGGCTACTACTGCGATGAGACCGACGTCACGACGCTGCAAGTCCCGCTCGTGTGCCCCACCGGCAGGTACTGCCCAAAGGGCACCGGCCCCGTGCAGCCAAACTGCCCCGTCGGCTCCTGGAGCACGAATACCCGCCTCGAGAATCGCACGCAGTGCAATCGTTGTCCTGCCGGCCGCTACTGCCCGGTGCCCGGCACCAACACGATCTTCACGAACCAGATGCCCTTCTGCTTCGGCGGCTACTTCTGTACCTCGGGCGCTGTCGATGGCTTCGGCCGATGGGGCGTCGTCGGTGGTTGGGGAGGCAGCTGCCCGACGGGTCACTACTGCCCCAACGGCACCAAGTACAACACGTCCTTCCCATGCCCCCCGGGCACCTACAAGCCAACCATTGGCGGCTCCAGCGCCACCAGCTGTCTCCCGTGCACAGGGGGGTTCTACTGTCAAGGCTCTGGCAACTCTGCCGTCACCGGCCCATGCCGCGCAGGGTACTACTGCCCACGCAGTTGCAGCGACCCCTTCTGCTCCAACAAGCAGTGCGCGGCTGGTATCATGCCCGACGTGGGAGTGCTTGGCACGCTGCCTGGCGGAACGTGTCCGAAGGGCTACTTCTGTCCCACTGGATCTGTCTTACCGACTGCCTGCCCTTATGGCACGTTCAACAACCTCGCCGCCGCCTTCTCCTGCACCGATTGCCCGGGCGGCTACTACTGCGGTCGGGCTCAAATTGGCCCGTTCGAGTGCCGTCGAGGATACTACTGCCCGCCGAAGACGTCGCAGCTCAAGCAGCCACAGTGCCCACCCGGAACGTATCAAAACTTACCCCGCGCGACCAATTTCTCACACTGCCTGCTCTGCCCGCCCGGTGAGTATTGCCCTGGTTTCGCGGGAAATAAATCGAACGGACTCTGCCTCGCCGGATTTTACTGCACCTCAGGAGCGATCAACAGCATTGGCGCCGTCGGCGTTCGCGGTGGTGTGGGCGGCATCTGCCCGCCCGGCCACTACTGTCCCAAGGGCACGAAATTCAACACATCTTTCCCTTGCCCGCCCGGCACATTCAACCCCTTGTCCCGCTCGACCAACGTGACATCGTGCCGTGCCTGCACACCAGGCTTCTACTGCGGTGGCTGGGGTAACACGGCCGTCACCGGACCCTGCGGCGTCGGCTACTACTGCCCGACGAGCTGCGTCGACGCTCAGTGCAGTAACAAGCCCTGCAAAGGCAACTGCGCGCACCCAACACCGTACAACGGGGGCGGCCTCAACGCCTACGCGTCGGGCGGCATTTGCCCCAGTGGCCACCGATGCCCTCAGAAAACGGTCGACGCCGTGCTCACTGGCGCAACTGCCCCCACCATGTGCGCCCCGGGATCGTACGCGCCGGACTCCGGCCAAGGGGTGTGCTACACGTGCCCGGAGGGTCGGTGGTGCGGCTGGCGGTTCCAGCGCCCTCTGCAGTGCCCGTCGGGCTACTACTGCCCCAAGGGCACGCCGGCACCCAACAAGTACCCTTGCCCACCCGGCACGCTCGCGCCCTTCTACAACAACACGAACTACACCAACTGCGGACTGTGCTCCCCTGGAACCTACTGTGCCAACCGCGGGTTGAACAAGACCACGGGCTTGTGCCTCCCGGGCTACTACTGCATGAGCGGCGCGGCCACGCCAAACGCGAAAGTCGGGGAGCGTGGTGGCGTCGCCGGGATTTGCCCGGCGGGTTACTACTGCCCGGCTGGCACTCGCAGCGCGACCGAGTTCCCTTGCATCGCGGGCACGTACAACCCTTCCACGGGCCGCACGAACAGGACTGCGTGCCTAGCCTGCACGGCGGGTTTCTACTGCCCCACGAGCGCGTTAACCGCCGCGACGCTGAAGTGCCGCGCTGGCTACTACTGCCCGCGTGGATGCGCCGACGACACCTGCTCCAACATGCCGTGCCGCAATAACTGCGCCGACAACGTGAACAGCCCGTACGCCAGCGGCGGCATCTGCCCGGCTGGCCACTACTGCCCCGGCTCCTCCACCCGCGGCCAAGTGCTACCGGACCCCTGCCCAATTGGCACCTACCAGCCCTATCAAGGCCAGATCAACTGTTTGCCGTGCCCCCCTGGCTATTTCTGCGGCGCGCGGACGGTGAATCCCACACCTTGCCCCCTTGGCCGATACTGCCCCACCGGCACGAAGCTAACGATTCCCAACTGCCCGATTGGAAGCTACAACGACAAAACTGGTGGACGCAATCTGACGGACTGCGTTCGCTGCGCCGCCGGCCGCTACTGCACCAGGTCGGGCAACAACACCTTCACAGGTTACTGCTTCCCCGGCTATTACTGCGAGTCCGGCGCCATGGACGGTCGCGGCCGCACCGGCCCTCTTGGCGGCACTGGCGGTCCATGCCCCGCCGGTTACTACTGCTCCGTCGGTACCACGAACGCGAAGCAATTCCCGTGCGCCCCCGGAACGTACAGCAACGTCCTCTTCGCCACGAATGCCTCGGCCTGCAAACGTTGCCGCCCTGGCTACTACTGCCAGAACCCAGGAATGGCGAACGTCACGGGCCCGTGCCGCGCAGGTTACCACTGCCCCGCGGGCTGCATCGACGATCGGTGCACGAATTTATGCACCACGAACTGCACGCTCAACCGCGGTGGCCCATGCCCGCTAGGCTACTACTGCCCCACGTCGACCACCGCGCCCGCCGTCGCCACGCCTACTGGATTCACAACGGCCATCGGCAACTTCCTGCCCCAGCCCTGCGCGGCCGGCACGTACACGCCCCGCCAAGGGATGAGCAACTGCGAACTGTGCCCGAACGGATTTTACTGCCTCGCGGGCAACTTGCAGAAGACGCCCATCAAGTGTCCAGCGGGTTCGTACTGCCCGAAGGGCACCGGCCTCACGCAGCCCAAGTGCCCACTGGGAACGTTCTCCAACGTCCGAGGCCTCAACTCCTCTAACGAGTGCACCAAGTGTAACGCCGGACGCTTCTGTGGCTCCACCGGCCTGACGACCGTGCAAGGCCTTTGCGCACCCGGATTTTTCTGCCCAGGCGGTGCCGTTGACGCGTTTGGTCGTGTCGGCCTGTTCGGCGGCATCGCGACCCCGTGGCCGCGCGATCAGCTCGGCCGTCAGGTGTGCCCCGTGGGCCACTTCTGCCCGCAGGGAAGCACAGCGCCGCTGCAATGCCCTCCAGGACGCTACAACAATCTCGTGGGAGGCATGAACTTAACGTCCTCGTGCAAAGAGTGCCAAGCCGGGAAGTACTGTCTCGGAAGCGCCCTCACGCAGCCAACTGGAAACTGCATTGCGGGATTCTACTGCACCCAGGGCTGCATCGACAAGCGCTGCTACACGACGGTGACCCGCGGCCCCCGCGGCGGCCCGTGCCCCACCGGCTACTACTGCCCCAACGCCACGGCGCAGCCCGTAGCGTGCCTCGCCGGGACCTACAACCCCGTCGTGGGCCGATCCACCTGCCTTCCTTGCCCTGCTGGCTATCACTGCACCGTCGGCGTGACGAATCCCACTAACTGCCCCGCTGGCAGCTACTGCCCCACGGGAACCGCCAGCGCCGCGATTCCTCAGTGCCCAACCGGCTCGTTCTCCAACAAGGTTGGCCTTCGCAACATGACCTCGTGCTCCAAATGCACTGCCGGCAACGCGTGCACGGCGCCAGGGCTCACCGCGCCGGATCAAACGTGTTCGGCCGGGTACTACTGCGCCTATGGCGCAGCGACGGTCACCGCGGGCCTGGGTGTGCTGAAGGGCGCGGCCGCCGTTTGCCCCTCCGGACATTACTGCCTCGCCGCCTCTTCCCAACCCACGAAGTGCAACGCGGGCACGTTCAACCCCAACACGGGAGGCAACACGGCGGGTGCGTGCCAGCTCTGCACTGCCGGGTCGTACTGCGGCACCAACGGTCTGAGCACCCCGACGGCCCCGTGCGATCCTGGGTTCTACTGCGTGGCCGGCCAAAAGGACCCGCGTCCCACGAATGGCGCTTGCCCGGCGGGCCACTTCTGCCGACAGGGAAGCACGTCACCGCAGGCGTGCCCGCCCGGCAAGTATCAGCCCGTGAAGAACGCCACCTCCGGTGACAACTGCCTCCGCTGCACGCCGGGCTTCTACTGCCTCGGCGCGTCCGCGATTCCAACTGGGCTCTGCGCCAACGGCTTCTTCTGCTCTGGCGGCAACAACCAGAGTCGCCCGGTTCAAGGCCGTTGCCCGACCGGCAACTACTGCCCCGTGGGATCCGTTGCGCCACGACCCTGCCCACCCGGCCAGTACTGCGGCACCACGATGCTCTCGGGTCCTACGGGTGGCTGCCTGGCAGGTTATTACTGCACGATGGGGGCAAAGGTCCCCAACCCGACGGACGGCATCACCGGTAACGGGTGCCCCATCGGCCACTACTGCGGCAAGAACAGCTCGACGCCCACGCCGTGCCTCTCAGGCTACTTCAACCCTGCCGTTCGATCTATCAACGTCGGTGCCTGCCAGAAGTGCACCGGCGGGAAGTACTGCCCGTCGCCCGGAACGGTGAAACCTGTACTCAACTGCTCTTCCGGATTTTACTGCCCCAGTGGCGCCACCGTCGGCAACAACCCGGCCTACATCTGCCCGCTCGGTCACTACTGCCCGCAAGGCACGGCGCTCCCAGTACGCTGTGGCGCTGGCGCCTACCAGCCGCAATTGGGTAAGTCCGCGTGCATCGTGTGCCCAGCCGGCTATTACTGCCACCCCAAGACGTACTGCCAGGGACAAAACTACAGTGCTCCGGTCGAGTGCCCATCTGGGTATTACTGTCCTTCAGGAACCCGCTTCCCCACGCAGTACCCTTGCCTCGTCGGCAGCTACAACCCGAACAAGGGTCTGACGTCGTCCGCTTCCTGCTTGCCGTGCGATGCGGGGAAGTACTGCCCCAACCCTGGCACCGGCTCCGTCTCGTCGTTGGTGTGCTCGGCGGGATACTATTGCATCGGCGGCGCCTCCACCCCTACGCCTGTCGACGGCACCACCGGAAACATCTGCCCGGCAGGAAACTACTGCCCAGCGAATTCGGGTTCGCCGCAGCCATGCCCCATTGGCACATACACGGCCAACACCGGCGTGCCCAATCCGGGTGGATGCGCCCTGTGCCCCCCTGGAAAGTATTGCGGCTCCGCGGCCCTCACGACCTACACTGGTGATTGCACGCCCGGCTACTTCTGTCCTGCTGGCACGACGACCCCGACGACCCACGTTTGCCCCTACGGATCGTACTGCCCCGCCGGCGCCGACCAGCCCAAGCGGTGCTACTCCGGTACCTATGCCATCAACACGCTGCAGACGGCGTGCCAACTTTGCCCGGCAGGGAAGTACTGCGACCATACCAAGCCGTGCAAAAGTGGCTTCACGAACTTCACGTGCCCCGTCGCTTGCCCCGCCGGTTACTACTGCCCGGCCGGGACGAGGTTCCAATTCCAGTTCCCCTGCCCCAAGGGCCGCTACGGCCCGACGACGGGCTTGTCGCAGCTGACGTCGTGCACAAAGTGCCCTGACGGTCAGTATTGCCCCAACGCCGGCCTAAGCGCGATCACCGCACAGTACTGCGCACCCGGATACTTCTGCTTCAACGCGTCCTATACCGCGACTCCAACGGACGGCATTACCGGCATGCGCTGCCCTGCAGGCACGTACTGCCCACCTGGCGCCACCCGTATCTGGAAGTGTCCGGCGGGCACGTTCAACCCGAGCCAGGAGTCCTGGAACATCACCGCCTGCGTGCCGTGCACCCCAGGCATGGCGTGCACGACGACCGGGCTCGTGGCCCCGAATGCCGTTTGCAAC
>ERZ1292630.1530-Hain-H41-02um-R3-1530-length-22710-cov-8_pt2 | contig 20398 bp, 11 predicted proteins | sample MGYA00564408_ERZ1292630 | MGnify/ENA primary metagenome ERZ1292630 (study PRJEB36523, sample SAMEA6512641) | groundwater metagenome | collected 2019-01-08 | study: AquaDiva: Metagenomics assemblies of 32 groundwater samples
GAAAAGATCGTGATGGAGCACTGAAACGAGCAACTGAAACTGCACGCCGGTTGCGGTGGTCCGGAGGTGGCTGAACGGAATCTGACCGCCGCTCATAAGCTATTTGCCGATCGGTTGACCGATGACGTCGTGTACTCCAAGGAAGCACTTCTCACGGGGCTGTTCGGCTATGATCCGACGAGTTGCGTCACTGAATGTCGCACGCCGATTCATGCGGACAACGCCTTGTGGATGTTGGAGCAAGCGATCTCCAATCCTCATGTGGCTCCGACATTCGGTCACGCTCTCCGACCCTACGTTGTGTTCAATCGTGAAACTCGAAAGTTTGAGTATATCGTTGGCATAGCGAATGCTGATCTGGTGGCCTGGATGAGCACGCCGACCAACTCGCAGGAGGCAACAATTCAGGCGAAAGCAGTGCGCGCAGCGATATGCAACTGCTTCGAGATGTTGAGCAACGACGGCTGTGACGCAGTTCAAGCTGACCTATTGGACTTCCGGGGAAGTTTCTCCCCCCAGTTCTATCCCATGAGATACGCGGTCAAGGACCCGATATTACAGCAGAAGCCTGTAGTGTACAGCTTGTTGCTGAACCAAGTTGCCGCTACGTACTCGCAGAACGGTGTTTCCTATGCAGAGTTTTCGGTCAGTTTGAATACGGTCATGACGCAGTCCTTTCGGAGGCACGTAACCGAGCAATGCGTGTGGCCAGACGAAGTCCCATTCAGTTTGCGGCAGCATTTCCGCTATCAGCTCGGGGCCGCTTCAAATACCGTTTTCTTGCCGGTCTTCCTCGAACGAAGGCAAAGTACGCAAACTTGAACGGCGTACTCGAATTTCAATTTGAACCGCGCAACCACTATGACGTCGCATTTCGGCGTCGGCTGGTGGCTGCTTGTTGGCCATTGTACGAAGACCACCAAGAAGAAATTCTGTCGCAACTGTTTGCCGACACGATCAACCGACTTCAATTGTTTACAGACAAGTTCACGGCTGCTGCCGACCCAGAAGCAGCCTTCTACAAGGATTACGTCGTCGGGTTTGATTGCATGAGCGAGGAAGACGGATTTCCCTTTTGTCCATTTGCTCACAGCAAGGCCATTGTCTGTTTGCAGAATGCATGCCTCAACAGACCGGCATTTGGGTTGCGTTTGCACGCTGGAGAAGGCGTGAAACGGGGCTCTTCCGCCACAACGTATGAGAGCGGGCACTACCGGGCAAACTTGGGTGCTCATATGAGCATCCTGTTCAAAGACACCAAAACGATAAAAATGAAGTTGCCAGCGCTGCGCTTGCGCATCGGGCATGGTATCGGCTTCATGTCCAAGCCAGACGTCCTCGAATGTCCCGTGTACCGCGACGACTCCATCGTATATCCAGCCTTCAACCCGAGCGCCTTTAACGTCGACTTTCTCGCAATGCGAAAATTCTTCAAGGAACATGGTATTCCCATAGAGGTGAACATGCAGTCAAATCGTTATCTGCTTCCCGACACATTTTTGCGGACGCAACGCGCCTGCGAAATTCGTTTAGTACTTCGGCAGATGCTTCAACACGGTGTCCTGGTGGTCTTGTCGACCGATAACCATGGCATTTGGCCCTGCGATAGCTGCCAATGCGCTGAGAAGCACCAATCGGTCGCACACGAGTTTTGTCACGCCATTTCAGCAGGTTGCTTCGACTCGGCTAGGCAATTGCAAAGTGTCGTTGACACTGGCAGAACGACAGCTTTCACATGCCCTCTTCCAGACACTTCAGTCGCGGCGCCCAAGGTGCTTCGGCCAGCACCCGAAACGCAGTGTGGCTGCACTGCGTCATAGGCGAATAGATGCCCTGGCGTGTTCGCCAACCATTTCTCACAGCGTCCATCAATCATTTCTCACATCGTCCATCAATCATTTCTCACATCGTCCATCAGCAACGTTTTTCACATCCTCCTGTGATTTTCGGGCTGAATCCGCCAACTGAAGCAACCGTCTCTCATTTCTTTGATTCGTGCCCCGCCCCCCAATATTTTTTCCCCCGTGTGACTCCAGGGGTTGTAAGAAACACGGGCGAGCGCCCTCACCAACTCGTCGAACGCGCAGGGTTCTTTGGTTGGCGACCACGTGCTTTCTAATGGAAGGAATTGAGGAAATGAATGCAGGAAGCGTAACCAGCCGGATAATTGATTGACTGGAATTGGACGACGGACAGATCGGCCGGAGCAGTACGATGTAGGGAAAGGTTGTTGACTGCGGCACTCGTACCCCCGTGCAAGCTACTTTTATAAGAGTGCCAGTGATAATTGTTTCTACGCGTTTCGATCCGAGACCGACGTCAATGACGCGACATACAGTCATTTCGGAGATGTCGTGCTCGTCCGGGTCGAGACGGCAACCGTGGTCGCTGGAGAGCTATGGGGTCGGAAGACAGTTTTCCACCGCCACCGTCACACGCGTCGGCGGCCGGGGACGTCGGTGTGGCCTTCAACGGTCCATCGACGCCGTCCATGCAAGCCGCCGGCCCTCGTAACGCCGGTCCCCGACGTTATCAGCCCGCCGCAGCGCGCCGTGGCGCGGAGGGCGGCAGCAGGTGGCAAAGAGGCTCAACCACGTCGTCCCGCCCAGTAATCGCTGTGACGCGCGGCAAGTTCTCTTCGACAACGCCTCGCAGCCACCCGACACCCTCGGGCGTATTGCCCATTGCGTTTTCGTCTGCCCACGTTTAGATCTTTCACGGCCCGCAGCTCGTCGCGACGTTTCTCCGCTGTTCCAAATGCTGGAACAGCGCCGACAGGACATCTGATCGCCCTTTTTTTTTCGTTGTCTAATTTTTATTCGAATCCCCGTGCGAGGAGGAATCGCAGTGATAGACGTCTTGTATTGCTTCCCCCTTCGCACCCGCAAGCCGTTCTCTCATTTGTTTCTAACAGGGCTCAGACTTTCAGCAGCCGGAATGAATTGCGTGCAGCGAGTTCAGTCATTTCGCAGCTGTAATTCCGCAGAATCTCAGATTGCATGGCTGCAGGAATTTTCAGAATCGTTTAATTTGGCGGTGATGGAGACCATATTTGGCCTGAAGCATGCCACGTTTGCTCAAGAGGACGCAGTATCGGGTTCATCCGTGCTCGATGTGGATTCAGCATCGTGGGTGAACGCCGATCTGTTTGTCGCGTACTTCCATGCAGCTTGTGCCCAACCACTATTGCCCAGAGCGAAAACACACGAAGAATCCATACTGCAGCGTGATGTCATCCGATTGATTCACTGCATCACCGAAGAACTTTACGCCCATGATGCGCTAGCCACGGAAACAATGCTGGAAATGATATGCCAAGAACTCATGACAGTTGGTTGGTGGGCAGGTGGTCCACAGCTTGAACAAGGGTCCGATGCGTATCTTCATCTCGCCGTTCACTTGAACCACTTGCTCATGCTTTCAGCTTTAGTGCAGCCGTGTTTATCCTTTGTCGAGGTGACGACAACACCACTTACCGCGGAAACCAAGGCCAACCAGCTCACTGACATTATTCAAATTCTTTTCGATTTTTTGCTGGGTATTTTGGAGAGATCCGCCAAGGTTTTCTGGGAGGATGCATTTCTGCGATCCCTGTCCGCGTCTCACGCTCAGTCTGCTCGCTTCGCACGGGGAAACAGATATGCGCGGGAAAAAAAGCGAGCTCGAGAGTTCAAGACCTCCGCGTTCGAAAATACCGCAAACCCCACAGATGTGGACGCCACGGACTCCTTGTTAGACAAGCAACGGAGGAGTGTTTCACATCGAATGATGAAATCGTGTGCAGCCTCCGTGGGTGAGCTCCACGTGTGCGACGATCTACGCACACTGATGAACATGCGTTCGGAGTTGGCTTCGTTGAAGTCATGTGCATTTCCACTGAATCAAGTTGTTCAATCACCCCCGAGGCAAATCCCAGTCGACGGAGAAGACGACGAGTATCGGCGCCTTGTGCGCCTTGACGATGCAACGTCCGAGATTCGCCCAATCACGTATTTCAAATTGGTTCATTTGATCGAACGCGATTCGAGCAGCGTGGTTTCTACGCTCTTGGCTTGTGGCAGTCGTTTGGCCATCGACGTTTTAAGGCATTTGCTGACGGACCGACAAACAGGAAATCCAACCATGTCTCACTGCGAATCTGACTGGCTCGCGTTCATGTCGTCGACTGAGGAAGCTCTAACCTACGTCGCCATGGTCGTCGTCACCAAGGCCGCAGTCCGAGGGGGGAGCCAATGCTCGCTCGACGATGAACAGTTGCTCGACACCGTTCTCGAGGGACTTCAACTCATTGCGGTGGAATACGGCGCTGTCGTTTCCGAGATGCTTGGCGTCCCGGTGTCGCTTGCAGCATTACCACTCGATGATGCGGAAGCTGGCTCGACAAGCACACCTCCGGATGCTCCAAAATGCGCATTCGTGTTGCGAAGCGCAGAAATTTTGTCGCTTCTCATTGGCACGTCGCCGCTTCCGTGGCGGCGCGTCAACTGGATGCTGGCGTTGTTTTGCAAATATTTGCAGCCGTTTCAAAAGTCATGGGGTGCCGTCACGCTCGACGCCATTCGCGGACTGCTTCCTGTCATTTCGCGGTTGACGGAAATACTGGCGTCCGAATTTTCTTTCGAATATCCCGTGGGGCCGGATTCGTCCTCAGAGTCATCGACGCACGCCACATTACATTACATTTTGGAAGTGTTGGACGATTTCTCGCAATATCCGCATTTGCCCCCCCTGGCCAGATCCGTTATTTCTCAGCTGGTCCTCGCGAATGTACCGTTCGTGAATCTCGTCCAAACTTACTCGAGCATCATTCTGGGATCGGTTTCAATCGGCAACGAAACGGAAAAAACGAACCAGTTCACGTGGGCAATGCCGGCAGGAAGCTCAACCTTTTCATGGCCGAGTAACTTCAGCCGCACTCGGCACGCTGTTCGGCTTGTCGAACACATTCGATGTGTTTCCCTTTTGCATCTTGAAACGGTGCGTCCACCAGTGTCGCCCATCGGGCCGGCGCCACAATTTCCGTTCGCGGACCAGACGCCAGCGCTGCTTCGAATGCTGGATCCGCGTCGCGGCGTGGCACTTCAGTGTCTAAGGAACTCAAATTGCGTTCCGTTGCAAATGGCCGTCGTTTCGCTCGTAGATCAGCATCTCAGCCACCCATCTCGCTCGCTTCAGCTTTTCTCGCCGCATCAGCCAGGAACCGCACAGAGTTTCGTGAGATTTTTTTATCTTGAATTTTTACGACGGTACTTTGCAAAAACGTTCGCGCAAGGCGTCTGTGTGGCGGCCACCATTCTTTCATGTTTACGCGGTTTGGTACAGTTATCGGAAGACGCCAGGAAAGAAGCGATTCTGCTTGGCCTGGTTGAGACGTTGGCTCACGAAATGGATCTAGAATCGTCCCACGCGAATCGGTTCTTGATGGAAAAACGGCGCACAGAGGCGTTTTTGGTCGCACAAGTTGCGGACGTTCACGTTCGCTCGGCAGCTCGGGAAGCTCCAGCTTTCTTGGCGAGCACAGTCGTCGCGCCCGTGGCACGACCAAAGATCCCGAAGCTGTCACTCGCAGGTGTTGCGCCACCGATTTACTTTACGTCGAACGGAGATACAGCGGAGGCGGTGAGTTCGATCATCTTGTCGAATCAGGGTGGAAAGGTGCTCGCGCATCCATCAATGCCCGCGGCGGTCAAGGTCATCGCCGATACCACTGCCATGACGACCGCAACCGAGAAGTTTGTTACGTTCCGGTACACAGAATCGGCCGATACGAAGCAGTGGAAGGGTATTTTGACTGAGAAACGTCGAACCGCTGACAACAGAACGGAGCATAACGGCCAACAAAGCTTTTCAAGTCTGATCGAAGTGCTAGACAGAGGCCTTTACCCATCCGACATCCTCGAAGATGAAGGCAAATTTGTTTCCATAATTCGAGAAACGCGACGAATTTACCGCGATCGATCGATACACATTGAAGCCATTTTATTGTTGGCGTGCTCTCTGTTGACGCCTCCAGGCGTTATCGACGTTGCTCTCGCGGCTCCTCACGCATGTCACAGCAGCCGGGGGAGCATGAACATCGTTCACATCCTGCAAAGTCATCTCAGTCATTTGTCCAATGCAGGTGTCGGTGATGCAGTGCTGCGCCAGGCCGCAACGACTCGGCACCGCCCCTTACAGTTGTTCGTGACCTTGCTTGTGCCAGACCAGTCCTTTCGCCATCGGTACGTGCGAAAGGACCGAATTGGGAAGGGCGCGTTTGGTGCAGTATTTTCTTGCTTTTTGTCAGCAAATGAATTTGACCAAGTGACCGCAGGGGAGAGTCGTTTGGCCATGAAAATCGTTCCCATTCCGACATCTCTCATGGATCGCGCAACTGCAGTCGACGTGCATAACGAAGTGATTGCCATGGCCAACTGTCGTGATGTTCCCGGAGTATGTCAATTCTTCGAAATCGGTAACACTGGAGACGAGTACGTCATCGTCATGCGACGGTACACCACGACGGTCGCTCAGTGGTGCACGATGCTCCGGCAGCGCCTCGGAGATGGGAAACGACCATTGAGCCCTGTTCCCATCAGCCCGTTGGTGCTGTTGCTCGAGCTGTTCTTGCAAGCCGTCGAAGTCACCACGCGACTGCACCAGCGAGGCGTCGCTCACCTTGATATCAAAGGCGAGAATTTGTTTCTGGACATGTATGAATCCGACATGGTCGCGCCTGCGCAAGGCACGGTTGTCATCGGGGACTTCGGTTCCAGTCTATGCTTCGACGTGGCGACAGGAAGACAAAACTACCTCGGCGACGACGAGGACAAGGCGTTCCTTCAGCGAGGTCTGGCTCAACTTCCACCGCCGTTGGGACGAGGAACAGAATGTGTTCGCAGTCCCGAACTTTTTTTCCCGCAAAAGTATGTGGTTTCAGAGCAAGGGCGTAATTTTTTTGCAGCGCCGTTCTTGGCCGACGTGTGGTCCTTGGGATGCTTATTGTACGAAATGATCGTGGGGGAGCATTTGTTTGCTCACGACGACCCTGCGGCGATGATCCACAACATATGTTCTGAAGCGCCCATCCTGGGTGACTCCCGTTTGTCGTCGCTCCGCTGCAGCACCATCTTCGCCGACGACCCAGTCAAGAAGAGTGTTGAAATGGAGGTGGTGCTCGGAATCGTTCGCATGGCGTGCTGTCGAGATCCGTTCACAAGGCCTCACGCCTTCGAACTTCAAAGTTTCGTCAACGAACAAGTCTCGGCTCTACGTGTGGACAATGATTGCAACTCTCCGGCAACAAGACTGCAGGCAGGGACGCCGTCAACCAGCAGCGTTTTGCTAATTGCAGCGGTTCGCGCAGTTGACGAAGTTTCAATTCGGGAGGCGACTCCTGGCTTGGCTGAATCCCCCGTTGAAAATTGTGCAGTCGCGTCGACTTTCAGCCTCACCAACAGTGTTTATTGGCTGGACTGGGACATCGCGTTGCAAAAAACGCGTTTCAACGATGCATCGGACGCATCGTTTGAAACAATTTTTGACGACTTACTCTTTTGCTCTGTTTCTCAACCATCGGTGCTGGATCTGGCCCGGGCTCAAGTGACCCACGTGTTAGCATTCGGTCCTCTCGACGCATCGCCTATTCCCAGTCATTGCGAATCGATCTCCTTGTTCCACGGAATCTGCGAGTTGCACCCGCAAGTGAAGTCAGCGGGCACCCCCATCGATGGTCCAATTTCAACGTCAAACGCTGAAGCAGCATTCGCTGCGGCCGTCCTCGACGCCGTGAAGTTCATGCAGTGTTCGAAGATGTCACATGGACGTTGTGTTGTGCTGCCCTTCGTCGTTGACACCATCGATGTAGCCGTCGTACTTGTACTTGCTTATCTACACGTTACGTACGGCATCTCGGTCTCCACAGCTGCAGGGGAATTGAGGTTACGACGACCTCAGCCGAGCGCGACCCCAGAAAGCGTGATCACAGGCAGAGACGGAAAGCGACCGTACGTATCGGAGATTGCGATGACGATCGCACTTGTGAGTGCCTGGGATCGCCCGAGTGAAGCGCGATTGCCTGTCACATCTCGATCGAGAAGATACGCCCAGTGCCTCTGTGGCCGATGCGTTTTCTCGCTTCCCTCTACGGAAGGAGGTACTTCGACGGATCTCACTATCGGCTGTCAGACCGAGTCGGCTACGGACTTCACCGAAACCGCTTCCTCGCCAGAAAGTCAGCACACCAAGGCGGTATTGACTGCATTCTTGCACAACGTTGCTGCGCTTCACTCGGACGCCACAAGCGACAACCTATTTCCTCACCAAGCCATGCGAGTCAATCGAATCACGCGGCCGACAAGGTTGTGGGAAGACGACCTCGTTCCTTCCCGCTGGGATCGACTGCGTGATCCAGAAACCGGGTCCGTGTCGTTTGTTTGTCGAGTCTGTGGCATGCCAACTCACATTGCGTACGAAGATGACGGTGGTACAATTGTCAGCCTATGCGCCTTGCGGCCTCCGCTTCGCGCCCTTCCGGAAGGAGTTGAAGCGTTTGGTGTTGATCATCGAGTGAATTCTTGGATTTCCTTGTCGCAGAGCAACTAGTTGTCGCCAAACTTGTGGGGGCCACTTATCTTGCAAGGGCCACTTGTGCTGACATCGTCACTCGATGAATGACTCACCGACACGAACCCTGATCGTCCGTTTGTTCCCTGATGATTGATTGTTCCTCCCACTCTAAACAGAAGCACGATGGCAGAGGACGTTATCGAGCGACATCGTCGTAAGCTGGAAGCGCACAAGCATCAATTACTTCAAGCCGCATCGGGTGGTGCCCACACACCACGGCAAGCGGGGCAGGTGAAGGCTTCGAATTATCGTGCGGAACCCGTTGACGACGAAATTTTGACCAGCCGCCACGATGTCGATATGCTCGATGAACGCGGGACGGGTAAATCGAGTCCAGGGCTGTCTGCCGTCTCTGATTACATTGTCCTGCAACCATCAGCCGTATTCGATCGAACCACTCGGTGGGCATCGCAACGAGACCGTGCTTTGCAGCGTTCGCGCTATGAACGGGGAAGTCGCGAGCTCGATGAATGTACGTTTCATCCGAGCGTGTCTGGTCAGTCGCCAACGTTGAGTGCCACACCTCCGCTGAAGGTCTCGCCGAGTATTCACCAACACATCCAGCGGCACGAGTGTGCACGCCAAGGAAAGGAGGAATTGCGACGGCGAGCGGACTCGAGCAACGTCAGTCGAGGCTGGACGCGCCGCGTCACTGTGCCCCAAGAATTCTCGTTCGCGCATAGCCCTGAACGCATCGCGGCACTTAGAAAGCCGGTTTTCCCGTCCACCGCCACCGTCGCTCGTGAGAACCCCCGCGAGTTTTTACCCGAGCCAGCGCCGGTAGCCAATCAGCTCCCGGCGAACAGCCAACTGCTCGAAGCAAAAAAGAAAATATCTTCTCAAGAGATGGAAATTTCGCGGCTGCATGGCTGCATGGCGTCGCTTCGGCGCGAGCTGGACGTCGCCAAAAGCAAGGTGCGTCAGTTCGCTCTCTCATCCGAAATGTAGCCCATGACTCGATGATGGCCATGAAAGCTCACTATCATGTCAATGTATTTTCACGCGTTGTTACACTGTTGGATTTGTCTCCCTTGGTGAAAAGACGTGGTGAAAAGCAAATAATATGGCGACACAAACCTCGCTCGGGAACGGAATGAGGTGCCGCATGCGACCGCGGCCCTTCCGGCACATCACTGCCCGTGGATGAAGCCACCCAGCGAGCTAGCATGGCCTCATCCGCCGCAACTCTTCCCCAATGTGGTGCCCAATCTCGGTAGTGCTTTTTCATCTTTCGCTCGGTATTTTGGCTTGTCACGTGTCCCGGGCCACGAGTGTCACGTTCTTTGATTTACGTCGCACCACGATTTTGTTCTCCCACAACGAGAAAGTCAAAGGTCGAGGATGAAATCAGGACTAGGTGGCGTTGAGCATGCCGACCAGCCATGTCCATTTTGGCAGCTGCTGACCCAAAATCGCTTCACTGCTGACACATCCACGGCAGAGGCGTTGATCGCACATGGTCGATCCTCAAAATACGTCGACCTGAAGGACCTTGTGAACCGGAAGCGAGTAAAATTGGCGGTCGTCGACAAGCGAGAGCTAGTGGTGGGTCCGATATTTGAACAACGGCTTGCCACGTGGCGTACATGCACTGCTGGTGTGACGCGTCAGCGTCTGATTCGGTGGGAAATCATGAAGGCGCAAATGGCTTACGACGTCGTGAGTCACGCCGGTGTGGTGCGAGATGAGGGGGTCGGGCGTGTCCTCGTGATACCGCTTTGCATGTCTGCGATTCCCACAACCGAGCTATCGATTGAGGTTCGCACATCGACGCTGAACAATCCAGTCGTCACCGGTGTGCTGGAAGCTCTGTGGACCGACATTGTGTGCGCGACGAACGGCGCAGGTTTGACCGCCGCGTTGTACTTCGATGCGTGGCGGCTCGTTGTGTCGGCTTTGCTCGTCCACCTGAGTGACCGGGAAGTACACCAACTGGTTACGTTGGAAGCCGAGGCCGACTACTCGCGGACACCCCAGCAACTACAGCCATTGTACATCGCCGACGGGGGGGACGCGGTCCTGGATGGCAATGCCCGCCTGAGTAAGCTGACGTTTATGAAAAGCATCACGATCATTGCCCTCGCCTGGATGGAAACACACTCCGTCACGGAAGCGGTGAATTTCTGTACCACCATCGCAGGCATCTGGAGAGTTGCGATCCGCGACTTTCGGCTGCAATCCCACAATAAGGATGCTGAGCCTTTCTATGACGCGTTCGGCCGAAAAGACGCGTCTCTGCTCGTCCCAAACATTCCCGCCAAATGTTTGAGCGGAAATCAAACGCTGATTGAATTTGCCAACGCCCAGTTGGCCCTGTCAGTCAAGCTGCGGTTTGGCATGCTTCTGTCCGATCCACCAATCACTGAAAAGGCCCGTCTTCGCAAACGTGGCGCGAAAGGTCAAGGCCGAGAAAAAGTTGCCGCGGGTTTGCGAGGATTCCTGACTCCAATGGTGGAAGCGGATCGCCGCACCGCTTACGACAGCGAGGCCGACGATGGGGACGCAAGCCAAGGTCGCGACGACGTTCCCGGTGGTGCTCCGTCTTTCGAGGATGAGTTTGCAAATTCGGCTGGAGTCGCTGAGGATTCCGGTTTAAATGCGGCCCAATCGCTGCGATTTGATTCCCGCGGCTTGGCATCCCACGTTTTTCGCGCACCGCCGGTTCATGATCCTCCTCGATCAGGTTCAGCGCTGGACCCTCACCATGTGCATGTGCTCGTGAGTCACCCCCTGGAACCCTTGCAGCTCCGTCGGCCGGACGTCCGCTGGCGGGATTGGAATGAGTGGCGACGCCAGCATGTCATTGCCACCGACGTGCAGGGAATGCGGCCTACGTTACTGGCCTTACCGGCGACAACCAGCTCCACATCGCAGAAGGGCAGCAGTTTTGGTCGGCTCCCTACAAGAAAAGTTTTTTCCTGTCATCGCACGCCGTAGTCGCAGTCTCCTTGTGCAATGTCAGTACGACTGTTCGCGGTCGCGCGGTTGTGTCGCGTGGACAACAGAACGTTTGCAATCGCAATTGTTTGAGACACCCCTCCACAAGATTGAGCAATGCCCCCAACATGCTGCAACACGTCATTAATGAGACGAGTCGATCCGCGCTGAATCACGACGCTCACGATTGCCGACTCGCCTCAGGCCACACGGTGAGACAGTGGTTTCAAGACCATCCGGACGCCCGCATTTTCTTGTCGCAGAAGGATCTGTTCGATTTCATCGATGGTGAAGAGGGAGGCAACGATTCGTGGGCGGGGGAGGTGTACCTTCCGTGCTGCTTGGAGGCAGCGGCGCCTCTTGCTCCTCCCAAGCGACGACGACTGGATCTCGAACCGGACGCGGTCGGCCAGAGGACCCAAACTCGATTCTTCGCTGCGATGACCGTCGCAAGGGCCGCCGGACTGTTTCACTGCGCTGTACAGGGGCATTTCGCTGATGAAGGCGGATTACATTTATATGAAATTATTCGAGAAAATAGGCCTTGTCAAAAAGCCTACTTCGACCTGGAGCGGCCTCTCTCGTACGTGGCGGACAAAGGTGACTGCAGTCCTTGGCGTACCGTGCGCCGCTCAAGTTTTCGTTGTTGTCGTACTGCGTGTGACGTAGCCCCAACGTTTACGGGTTGCTCCACCGTCGTCTTCGTCCGCGAGCTCCAGGCGTTCGCTCTTTCGTATTTTGGGAGGGTACTCAAAGACGAGAACATCATCGTATTGGATTCGACGCCGGCAGCCAGCAAGCAGTCAAGCCACGTCCTGGTCGATTGCGGCGCCCCATTCGAAAACAACGCCGCAGTTGGCGTGTTCGCCGCAGCATTTGTCGATTTTCTCTACGGTCGAGCGCAGAAGGATCGATCCGTTCACGAGGCTCTGTTTTACCACGGTGACCCTGCCTTGATCGAAGATGACGCGGTCGCTAACGCCGCGACGGTGGTGACCGGCTGGGAATTGCGGTGTGCCGTCGACTTGGGCGTCTACACGAGGAACCGTATGTTTCGCACTATTGGCAGCTGCAAGCTCGGGAAGACGGCCGTGCTCGAGCTGAGCGGCGATTGGCCCTCAGCGACCCGATACTGTAGCGCATCCCAAGCGTTGTTTCGTGCTTGTCTTGTTTCCCTGCTCGACGCGCGCTGGTGGAGCATCGAAGAGTTCATTCGCCTCGACAGCCCCAACAAACAGTCCCCTGCATCAGTTTGTCGGTTGGCAACTTGTTCGAACTCGCGAACCGCGGCCGATTGTGCGTCTCTTCCGAATGATCTGGATAAATTTGTGGTTTCACTAGCAAACGAAGGTGGGCCTCCTGTCGCCTATATACAAGCACGGAGATCCCGACCTGGGGACTCGTGGCTGATCGCCATCGGCGGTCGCCGGTACTGCCGAAACGTCGGTCGTGACCACAAGTCAAACGGCGTTTTTTACACGGTGGCCGGATCTCACGGATCACATACAATCGTCCAACGATGTTTTGATCCAGATTGTACGGGTTACCGATCGCGCCACTGGACGTGGCCACCTGGCTCGGCCCCCAAGTCAGATGCGGCCTTACCTCAGGTCGCGGGGCCTGTTCCTCTAGCCTTGATAGATGCGCAACGCACCATCGATGTCTTTCAGAGTGCATGTTCCCCATTCTCGAAGCGCCGAGCCTTCAGTTCGTCGCTGGCAGAGACTCCGGGGCCGCCGCCTGCGTAAGAGGACCGACCCTCGGCATGTCGTGACGTGAAGTAAACATGGCATTAGGAAAATGGAGGGTGGGTGGGTTGTAGAACTGCTTTGTGAGCACAGAACCACTTGTTACGACGTGCACTTTACAATGGCACTGGCGTCGGCAGGTACCAACATGCCGCGCGGAGTGAGGCACGGCTGTCAAATGTCGACGCTGACAACCAATGATCTCGAACGTTGGTCTGAAGTAGCACTGACGAGCACCGATGCTAGCCTCCGAGCCCAGGCCACGGAAGCGCTTCGGCCGCTTTGCCACTTTGAGCAATGGGAGCACCTTCGCGACATGTTTGAAAGCACACACCATCCGTATGCCATATTCATGCTGGGCAAGGCGGCGACGTTTATCATTCAAAACGAGGTGGGTCCGACGGAACGCGCCACCATGCAGGACTACTTGATGGGATTTGTGCAACAGCGGCGCCGATCCGATAACTTGCCGCGTTTCTTGATTCATCACTTGTTGGGAGTGGTTGCCAATGCCTTCTACATGAACTGGCGCTCGATGATTTTGACCATGGAGGAAAGCGACGTCGGGGAAGGCATCACGGCGAGAATAGAGGAGCGGCTCACTCGGATGCTTGACCACGACCTGGTCCTCATGCTGATGGATCTGATTGTCGGCGTTTTCTGCCGTGAACGCACGCGGTCGTCCTTGGCCAGCATTTACAACTCTTTCGTGTCCCGCGGATTGCTCTGCTTTTTCACCTTCGCCACTCGCTGTTTGGCCACCGCGCCGCTGGCCCCCTTGGCGCTCGAACTATGTTGTCAGTGCCTCGACGTCGTCCCGCCGCCCTCCGCGGCCCCACTCATCGGCGTCCGCATCGTGACTGAGGACATTATCTACCTTTGTAGCATAGAACAGTGGATTCCCCACCTCGGCGTCGCTTTGCACTACTGCGCGAGCGTCATTTCCAGTCTATCTCAAACCGCGGATGATTTTACGGGGGCGCAAGGGCATGCCGCGCTGCGCTTGTTCGCTCTCGCGTCGTGCGTTTCTTACCAAGAGGTGCAAGTCATCCCATCGGAACGCGAAACCATTCTGCGGTTCATGATAGAGTTAGCGCATTCAATGGTCGATGCGTACCGCGCCACGAGAACGAGTGCGGTGTTGTCCGCCGCCATGCGCGTCTTGGTGAGCATCTTCGAGCGCAGTCCTGACGAAGTGGCACTGTTGCTGGAGCGATACATGCCACTGATCAACTCCGTAGGGTTGGTCACTCAGACGGTCTCGGCGTTGCGCGAGGCAACCGACGACGACACTCGTGGCCTCCTGATGCACTTCTTGTCGTTGGTCGCGGAACATGGAAGGGCACCCGAGGCCGGCCAGCAGCACCCAGCCCACGCCATCGTGCTCGCGGCGTTCCGCGCATACTTTGACGGCGTGATTCAGAGTTGCCATCTTGAAGAAGATTCGAAAGAGATCGAAACCGAGGAAGCGCTCCAGTTGCAGGCCGAAAATTACCTTCGACCCATCGCTCGATTGGCGAACATGGGGAGCGAAGATCTGTTCCCCATCGTGCGTACCGCCCTGCACGACGCCACGTCGAACTACGACACCTGCATGCGCCTCAGATCCGGTCAAAGCGCCGATGAGACCGCCATTGTGTCGTTGATGGTGCTATCGACACCCAACATGGGCAACTACGGCATCGACGACGTGGTGCTCTTGAGCCGCCACATCACGCTTTCTCGCATCGCCGTCATCGTGAGCGTCATCGGACTGATGCTGCAGCTCAAGAGTGCCGCATCGTACGTTTTTGTGTCGGATGCCTCCACGAGTCCTGAAATGGAGTTGTTGAACGACGTGCTGTCGTTCCTCCGAGGATTCATCACCGAAGACGTGTCCGACGACCTCTCGTCGCTCATGCTAGCCGGCGGCGGCACCCAGGGCGGCCGTCTGAAACCCATTAAGGCCCACATCGGCATCCAGCGCGCCTTGCACTACTTCTGCGTCAGCGTGCTAAAGTCGTCCTACGGTGCGGTTCCGGCGCTGGTCACCGCTGCCGTGCAGCTTTGTTTGGGGGTGCTGACTAAACACGACCTTGGAAGTCCGATCCTACTTGCGGACGCCGTCATGCTTGCCGGTCAGCTGATCACGGACGACAATGCTGTACACTGTCACCTTTCCAGTGAAGTGTGGACGGCAACCTTCGACATGCATCGGCGAGGGCAGCTGCCGCTAACGAGCCTCGCGATTGTGTCGGCCCTCATCACCACAATGGGAGAGCGAACCCGAAAATTGCGAAAGCGATTCATCAGTTTGCTAGCGGCGGCGGCCCAAGTGCGCTACCGCACCGGGTGCGACGACAGCATGGCCACCGTGAAGGCGCTGTTGGAGAATGCCTCCGTCGTGCTGGACGAAGCGGCCGACGGCACCGAGTTTCCGCAGCACGCGTTGCTAATCGTGACGCAGGATGTCCGCGGGATCCTCAAAGGGCTCACCATGCCGGTACTGATGCTGAAGGTGTTGCAATGGTTTCTTAATGGTCGCGCACAATGGCGGAGGGCCGCATCGCGCAACGCCGAGTTTTGCGGTTCGGTCCTGAAGTTGCTGGGCCTTGTGGCCGAGCGGTGCACGCTGCATTGGAGCGAAGACCTCTCATCGCAGCTGCCGTTCGAACTGGCCTCCTTCATGCTCGCCGAGGTGAGCAGCATTCTTCAAGTGCGATTGCAAGCAGCTCACTCCCTAACAGCTGCAGAAGTCGCTTCGATCGCGCGGCTACTGTCCAACCTGTTCAAGGGACGTTGGTGCAACCTGGCGCTCATGTCGTACTACGGTGACGCAGGTTTGCACGCGTCAGTTTCCCTTGCGTTGCAGTTCCTCGTGCGCTGCGATGTGAGCGATCTCATGACTCTGAAGCTGAAGCGCCGCGACGCCGTCTTCGACACCGTCGCTTGCGCGAACAACTTGGCGTGCGTGATGGAGGCCGTCGACAAAGCGTTCACGGCGGAGGAGCATCAACGCCTGAACGCAGAACTGCTTCGTTTTCTTACGGCGGCCTTCGTGGCTCATCCGAATTTTAACACAATTCGCGCAATGCGAGCCGTCGTCGTTGCGACGCCGCATTCGCTTCCGGAGGATCAAGTCGTCGTGACATTCGAAGAATTAGTGATCGCCCTGGCGACGAATGCATCCCCTGTTGAAGGGCTCGATGACATGTGTGCGACCATCACTCAGCTCCATGCGGTCGCCCCCGCGGCTGCCGAGGCGGTGCTCAACAGTCTACTCCAGAGTTGCTCGGCGTTCCATCGGGTACGACTCCGATGCCTGCTCATGATGCTCCGGAATCCCCCTGCGAACCTGTCGCTCTCCTACGGAAACATCTTCGGACGGAACAACAATGCGACAACAGAGACCACCTTGGCGGCGTGGTGAAGTGGTCATTCGTATTCATTATTGTCCTTCCCGTCCACAACCTGCCGCCCATTCCGGAAATGCTGCTTTTTGATGGAACGTTACGGAAAGATTTTCTGAATTTTCATCATTCACACAACTTGCACGGTCTTTGGTCCTTCTCAAATGTCCTCGGTTACGAACGGTCGCCGCGCATCTGAGTCAATGACCGCGCAGGACGACCTACAAGATGGGGTACCCAACGTTGATGAGATTCGAATCGCGCCGGGAAGCACGACGCCGCGGGGCGGGGGTGCCGATTCGGCTCGCAGAAGCTCGAATGGTCACAGCGGCGACTTCGACGGCGCCTATGACGAGGGCGAGAAAGGTGTCGAAGCATTCCTGGAGGATCCCCCCATCAACCCGGCGGACGAAATCGCTAAGGCGAACACTCAGCCCCTTCGATCGTCCGTCCACAGCGTTGTGAAGCTTATCTTTGCATTCGCCATTCTCGGTCTTCTGTGCTTCATGGCCTACGAGGTTTACAACAGCACCCAGGCCGTGGCCGGACCCGGTGCCATCGGGCAGCCGCACGTGGTGGTGTATCAAGCCGTGGGGGAGATTCGCCGGGGGGACGTCGTCGCTGCCACCACGGGTGGCGTCATCGCGGGCATGTCAACTCAAACTACCTCCGTCCTACAAACCTCCTCTCTGGACACAGACTCTGCCGTGGCCGTCTTCCCGTACGCCGATGGATCGGAAAGAATTGCTTGGCCGGCCCGAGTCGGAGGCACCCAATTTCAATCAGCGAACCTCGATCTGCGCTCCGGTGTCGCGACGACAAGTTCTTCCACAGTTCCGTTCAACGTGGGGGGCGGCGACGCGATATCGATAGCCGTTTGCGGCGCCGATGCCTTTCTTTTCGTCACAACTTCGCCTTCTTCGTGGTCCCTTGTGCTCTGGACCGACACTGATTCCACCGCGAGGGGTAACACCGAAGTATCCGTCACTGACTCAGCTGCCTTGGCAGCCGCGTGGATTTCACGCGCGAACTGCGGTCAGGCACCCGGAGGTGGAAGCGTCTTCGTGTGGTTCCCGAGCAGCGGCGCCACGTGCACTGTGTCGCTGGTGGCCACCAACGGGGGGGGAGGATCGCGGCTCGTCACGCAAAACAAAATTTTCAGCGCCGCGTGCAGTCGCTCGTTTTCTATTTTTGGCGAGTACTTCCTGATCGGCAGCAATCCGATGCTTGTCCTGTCGTCCATGGGCGCGGTGTTGGCGGTGTCACAGGCCGTGGATCTGCCGATGGCCAGCAACGCCGTCACGCTGGGCTCCTTTGCCCCCGGTCAGGCCGCTGCGCAGGTCTTGGCTGTCGACGTCGTCGACAACATCCTGACGATCATGCGCCTTTCATACTCGGACAAGATCTTTTCGGTCGCCGATTCACAAGCCGTGCGTCTACCGTTAGTCTCGCGAAGTGCGCAGGTGCAAAGCGTGGTGTGGTCGCAGCCGTTGGGTGTGGCGATGATCATGTTGCGAATGGCCACTGGGCAGTACTTTCTCACGACTGTGGACGCCTCTGCGGCCGGGCTCCTGATTGCCTCCCCGTTGCCCCTGACGCTGCCGAATCAGCGATGCCCACTGAGTTTTTACAGTCTCACGTACGGCGGTCTAGCCAGCGTTCTGGTTTCCCGTGGAAACGCCGAGATATTCAAACTTCGGTGGGTAGGTGGGGTGAGAACCATCGGAGTGGCATTGTCGGACAGCAGCCGCGGAACGGTCAGAGTGGCCGTCGCTGGGATTTCGCCCGTTCACGCGAATCTCATCCCGGGCGGCTACTACGGTGTTGGTACCAATGCCTCTCTCACGTTGACTATTCCTGGGACGTCAATGGTTGTCGGTCGCGCCCTTTCTTCCACCGAGCTGCTGGTGTTAACCAGCGCTTCGGTCGCGACGTAGACCTGATTTGACTCTTCTCTCCCTTCCCCGCAACCACTTTCTTCCCCGCGACCACCTCCTCGAACTCTCCCGCACCATGGCAACGACGTACGTGCTCACGTCGCCATCTTCGTCACCTTTCCACATCACCCTTCCTCACCCGCTTGTTTTCGTCTCCATCTCTCTTTTTTATTGATCCCATTCACGTGTGGCCCGCCCACTTTCTTGGAGTGACAGCGGTCGACACCTCCTCTTTTTAAATCTTCGTGCGGAGACAGTTCGGGATGCGGAGCTTTCGGTGGCGGGCTAGGGCGTTATCAGCAACGCTGCCGCGGTTTCATTCCTCTCATTCCAGATTTAGATCGCACGATGGCCTCTTCATCCTTCCCATCTTCCAACGGTGGAGGCTCGGGGAGTGCACCCGCGAGAAACGGGGTGGTTCGATTCCGCACGAGTCTGAGGAACACCGTGCTCGACGTCATGCGCAGCAGGGGCTGGCGGGAGACAGATCACGACACCGACTGGGACTTTCACTGGGCGGACGTCGGGTGGATCCGCGAAGTTATGGATCACGTCCGGCTGGAGGAGCACCAGCGCGTCAACCACTTCCGCAACCACTATGAGTTGACGAGGAAGGACTTGACCATCAAGAACCTCAAGCGCATGAAACGGGCGCTTGAAAAGGAGGAGAAGCTCGACGAGGCGGCGAAATACGACTTTTCACCGGCCACCTACTGCCTGCCGCAAGACTTCGGCTTGTTCGAAGTCGACTACAAGAAAAACCCCAACTCGATTTGGATTATGAAACCGCCTGCGAAAGCACAAGGTAAAGGCATCTTCCTTTTCACGAAGATTTCGCAGGTAGCGGAATGGCGTAATAACCACCGACGTCTGCAGGGAGGCGCGGAAGGTTCTAGCTCGGCGGCGCAGTCTGCTGCGAACGCGGCCACTCCCAACCAGCCGGAGCCTTACCTCGCCCAGCGATACGTCGACAATCCTCACCTTGTGGGAGGAAAAAAGTATGACTTACGCATCTACGCGCTCGTGACTAGCTTCGCACCGCTGACCGTATGGCTGCACAGGACCGGATTCGCGCGATTCTGCCACCATCGATACTCTCTCAAAGACGTCGAAAACACATTCATTCACGTGACGAACGTTGCGGTGCAAAAAACGAACCCCAAGTACACGGCTCAATCAGGCTGCAAGTACGGCATTCGTAGCCTCAAGCAGTATTTCGCGTCGACCATCGGTGCCGATGCGGCCAACAAACTCTTTGGCGATATTCAGGACCTCATTCTCAAAACCCTCCATGCCGTGCAGAAGATCATGATGAACGACAAACACGCGTTCGAGATGTACGGCTACGACATCCTCATCGACGAGACGATGCGACCGTGGCTTATGGAGGTGAATAGCTCACCGTCGCTGACGGCGGAGACCCCCGCCGACTACCACCTCAAGTTTAACCTGCTCGAAGACATGTTCAACATCATCGACATGGAACGTCGCCTCAAGGGCAACGAGGAGCGCGTCGGAGGATTCGACTTGATCTGGAGAAACGGGCCGGTGGGACCGCTCGTGCAGCCGGAGCAGTCTCATATTGTGCGCACGTACCTTGGCTGCCGGAACGACTACGAGATTCCGGTCTCGAAGATCAAGAAGCCACCGAAGATGGAAGGCAGCGCTAGCAGCGAGCGATCGTTGACGTGACAACAGCATACAGGGGCGGGAGCGTGTGGTTGAGGAATTAGATTTGCAACGACAGCGACCGCTTCTCACCACACGGGGCATGATGGGG